>Ga0308156_1000706_pt1 | contig 55469 bp, 49 predicted proteins | sample PhyAR2_FD_201041 | JGI IMG/M metagenome (GOLD analysis project Ga0308156, IMG submission 201041) | Phyllosphere microbial communities from UC Gill Tract Community Farm, Albany, California, United States - DLSL A.R2 | ecosystem: Host-associated > Plants > Phyllosphere > Unclassified | place: USA... | reverse complement strand
AATTTTCCCGGCATCAATGTCACCACCGGGGCTGCTGATATAGAGCAGCACCTGCGTGGCTGATTTATAATTCTGACCGATCTCATCGAGCACGGATGAAAGCGACATCACCTTATTAAGCGTGACCACGCCGGTAAAAAACACCTTTACGGATTTAACCGTATTTGGCGGGCGTTTGCCGTCAACGACTCTGTTGATAGCAGCCAAAGAGGGTGCACTGATCGTAATAAACAGGGCCGCTATCAAAGCGTTATATTTCATTGTTGAATCATCCCTCCATTTTTTTTCATTTCTTATCAGCCACAGGGATTTTATGCAATGCCGATTGGTTATTTGCAGGGCTTTGTTACCCTTTAATATATTTCACATTATTATTTATCAGGCATTTTTAATCGTTAGGGTGCGAATTTTTTTCCTCGCGATAGTAATAGCGTGAATCTCGGAATACCTGATGCTTAACACCGTTTTGGATATCGCGAAACCTGTTATCAGTGAACACCTGCGCCTCTGAACGGAGTGCTGTCACCTGAAAGCAAATGGCGGCGCATGGAGGATAATCCAGCTGTCGGGTGATTGCCGGATGACCGTGAATGCGTTGACCAGGCACGTTCGACGCGTGCACTGAAGGCGCTCTCAACACAAAACGCTGTCAGTGTCGGTCAGGTCATCGATTCGCGCCTTATCCTGGGTGTATTTTCGCCTGTCTGCGCTCGCGTGCAGTGAAAACATGAAGAGACCTTCGCGCGACATCACGTTTTTAGTGGCGGTGTATTGAGGCGCAAAATGAAACTGATAAGATGCCTTTTTTAAATTGTTACTGCTGCGGCAGGCAAAACCTGATTTCCTGGCCTGTGCCGGAAGTCGGGTTTTTTTGTTTCTGGGGTTCCGATGAAAATCGCCAAAATAGTTAATAACAATGTGGTGGTTGTTCTGGATGAGCACGGACGTGAGCAGGTTGTTATGGGCCGGGGGCTGGCCTTTCAGAAACGGGTCGGTGAAGAACTGGATAAACAGCGCGTCGAAAAGGTGTTTGCGTTGCAAAACGATGAGCTGGTTCACCGCCTGGGAGAACTGCTCAACCAGATCCCGCTGGAGGTCATGACGACCTGCGATCGCATTATCGAACGGGCAACAGAATGTCTGGGAAAATTGCAGGAAAGTTTGTACATCACCCTGACCGATCACTGCTACTTTGCGATTGAGCGGCAGAAGAAAGGGCTGGCGATAAAAAATGTGCTGCTGTGGGATATCAAACGTCTTTATCCCAAAGAGTTTGCGCTAGGGCAGGAGGCCAGGCAAATCATTGCCCGTCGTCTTCACACCGAGTTGGACGAGGACGAGGCGGGTTTTATCGCGTTGCACCTGGTCACGGCGCAACTTAACAGTGAAATGCCTGAAGTGATGCACGTCACCTGGGTTATGCAGGAAATCCTGCAGTTGGTGAAATATCAACTGAGGCTGGAGTATCAGGAGGAATCGCTCAGCTATCAGCGTTTTGTGACGCATCTGAAGTTTTTTGCGCAGCGCATGTTAACGCGCACCGTGGTGGAAGATGATGATGTTTCACTGCATTCGGCAGTAAAAGACAACTATGCGAAAGCCTGGAAATGCGCTGAAAAGGTTTCACAGTATCTACAGCAAAACTATCAGCGTGAGCTGACAACAGAAGAGATTATGTTTCTTGCCATTCATATCGAACGGGTAAGAAAAGAGACGCTTTAAACCTGATTAACACAGGATTGTAACTGCATTGCGCAGGCAAAACCTGAGCGCGGCCCACGAAAGATAACCGGGTCGTTCTCAGGTTTTTTTATTTTTAACGGATGCCACCGGCATCGCTCCCAGGACAGCAACATGAAATATCAACCGTTGGCCAGGGATATTCTCAGCCACGTCAGCGGCAAAGAGAACATCGTCAGTCTGGTGCATTGTGCCACGCGTCTTCGCTTCCGGGGCAGGCACACTGGCACGCAGTCGCAAGTAAAGCTTCTACTGGTATCAGGACGTGATTGCATCCAAAGGCGCATCGTTAACAGCCCGTCCTTAACAGCATAACGTCCCTCAGGTGGGTTGAGGCTGCGCGATTCTGTTGCCTCAGCTTGCCTGCCATTTTGCGGCTGGCCTCTGTCTCGTCGGCAGCCGACGCTGCCACATCATCCATCAGGCGACTCTGCCTAACGCCAGGCTTGCCGGTCTCTGCTGATATTTTGACTGTCGCATTTCCCCAACATCGCTCCCGTTTCAACGCGTAAAAACTCCTCCAGCGTCACATATCGCCGCTTATGCTGATACCTTTTTGTGACAAATAACACAACCTCATAACATTTACCTGCGGCGGAAAAAGTTTGACCAGATAATGAGTGTACTTTGTACACCACGGTTTTACAGAGTAAAACAAGCGATGTATCCAGGCGTAAAACCATGACAATTCTGCGAGGAACACCATGTCTGAAAAGATGCCGAATGGCGCATTAACCTCCGATATCGAACAGCAGACCGTAAAACGCGTGATAAGACGGATCCTTCCCTTCCTGATCGTCTGCTATCTGATCGCTATCATTGACCGGGGCAACATCGGAATGGCGGCGTTGCAAATGAACGAGGATCTCGGCCTGTCCAAAGCGGTATTTGGTCTGGCAAGCAGTCTGTTTTTTGTCGGCTATTTTCTGTTCGAAGTGCCCAGCAACTTAGCGATGCAAAAGATTGGCGCAAAGATTTGGATATCTCGCATTATGGTGACGTGGGGCATCGTGTCCGTCTGCACCGCCTTTGTTTCAAGCGCTGAAATGCTCTATTTCCTGCGCTTTTTGCTGGGTGCTGCCGAGGCGGGGTTTTTTCCCGGCGTTATCCTGTATTTGACCTACTGGATCCCCGGTAAGTACCGCGCCCGCGTCATCGCGACGTTTATGGTGGCCATTCCGGCGGCAAACTTCATTGGTTCACCGATCTCGGGCGCAATACTCTCGCTGGATGGCTGGTTCGGGTTACGCGGCTGGCACTGGCTGTTTATTTTAGAAGGCATTCCAGCCGTGCTTTTAGGCGTCGCCGCCTTTTTCCTGTTAAGCAATCGCCCTGAAAATGCGACCTGGTTAACCGAAGATCAGCGCAACTGGCTCAGCACCACGCTGGCTGAAGAGAACGCAAAACGTAAAGTGATTGGTCATATTTCGTTGTGGCAGCTCCTGCGTCACAAACATATCTGGGTGATGGCGCTGATTTACGCAGGGGCTTCGGCTGCCGGTTCTACATTGAGCGTCTGGTCGCCGCAGTTGCTTAAGTCGTTTGGACTCGACAACTTCACCACCGGGCTGGTCAACGCGATTCCTTATGGCCTGGCGTCGGTGTTGATGATTGTCTGGGGACGTAGCTCTGACCGCACGGGCGAACGCCGCTGGCATACCGCGTTAACGCTTTTCCTGATCGCGGGTGGGCTGCTCTCTGCCTTCCTTACGCAGTCGCTGGCGGGAAGCGTGGTGATTCTGTCGCTGGTTCTGATTGGTGCTTATTCCATGAAAGGCCCGTTCTGGGCGCTGGCGTCCGGCTGGATGTCTTCTACCACCGCAGCGGCGGGCTTAGCGGCTATCGGCGCAATGGCGAATTTGATTGGTGGTGGCCTGATGGTCAACGTCTACGGCATTATCAATGAGCAAACTGGCAGCCATGCGCTGGCGATGGTGCCACTGGCGGTACTCTGCGCGGCGGGCGGTATCGCGGTGCTGATCATGGGCCGCAAAAGCGCCGCAAAAATCGAGGTTGATCAGAGCCTGTCACCGGCAAGCAAATAGTGGGTTCAACCTGAAAAACCAGTAAAGCGCCTACGGGCGCTTTTTTTTGTAGCCGATGTCATGGCGGAATAAGGCTTAACAGGAAAAGGTAAAGGCGCCGGAGCGCCTCAGGGGAGGGGATGACTATGCTTTGCGGTAAGGATCTTTGATTAACGCTACGGTAAACGCGCCAATCAGCAACACGGCGGAAACTGCCAGCAGCGCCCACATAAAACCCCCGCTTGTCTGACGCACATAGCCAATAAGCGAAGGCCCGACAAATCCTCCCAGATTGCCGACAGAAACAATCATGGCTAATCCGCCTGCGGCCGCGCTTCCTGTGAGAAAACCCGAAGGCAGTGCCCAGAATGACGCCTGAAAAGCCAGAATGCCGCTGACGGTAAAACACAGCGCAAGCATCTTCACCACCGGCTCATTCACGACGGCGCTGCAGGCCAGCGCGATGGCGGCGATAACCAGCGCAGCGCTGATCCAGCGAATGCGGTGGCCGGAGGCATTGGCCCGCTGCGCCCAGAACAGCATGCTGAAGGCACCACAAATATAAGGTAGCGCGGTCAGAAAACCCGTGGCGGTATGGCTCACGCCAATCTGCTTGATGATCTGCGGCATCCACAGGCCCACGCCAATAGAACCGACAATGCCGCAAAAATTAATGAAAGCCAGCAGGTAAAGCAGGGGATTGCGCAGCGCGTCACGCAGGCTGGCACCGTGCGCCCTTTCAATTTGCTGCTGCTCGTTTGCCAGTCGTCGGCTCAGCAACGTTTTTTCCGCCTCGCTCAGCCAGTTGGCCTTTGCCGGGCGATCGTTGAGGAAGAACAGGCACAGGACGCCGAGGATAACGGCCGGAAACCCTTCCAGCAGCAGCAACCATTGCCAGTTACGAATGTGTTCATGCCCGGTGATTTGCATCAACATGCCGGATAAGGGTGCGCCGATGATATTCGCCACGGGGATGCCGACTAAAAATGCCGCCGTGATTTTTGCGCGCCAGCTTCCGGGAAACCAGTAGGTGAAGAACAGATAAATACCCGGTGTAAAGCCTGCTTCAGCCACGCCCAGGCAAAAACGGGCAAAGGCAAAGCTGACCGGCCCGGTAACGAAGGCGGTCGCCATGGAGATGATGCCCCATGAGATCATGATGCGGGCGATCCAGATACGGGCCCCCACTTTTTGCATAATCAGGTTACTGGGCACCTCAAACAGAAAATAGCCGATAAAAAACATCCCGGCACCAAATCCAAACTGCTCAGCCGTGATGCCCAGATCGGCGTTCATGCCCAGTGCGGCGAAGCTGACATTGGTGCGATCCAGATAACTGACCACATAGCAGATGAAAATAAAAGGCAGGATACGGCGGAACGCTTTAGCCGCCGCCCGTTCGCTTTGTTCAAAATCCGTTTGATTCATGTCTTCATGGGATGCAGACACGGCTGCTGGCTCAACAGGTGAGCCAGTGCTTACAGAATGCAGATTCATGGTTGCCTCCGCTGCGTTCAGAAAACGCAGTGTTGTTCTCAGAGAAAATCGGTGGACAGGAAGGGCAGTGGATGGCCTGGTGTTTTCATTGAACAGGTAAGAATGCTGCCGCTGACCGATTCGGTAATAAACAGCTGCTGTAAATTTTCGCCACCAAAACAGAGATTGGTGGTGGAGCGTCCGGCGGGACTGGTGAGAATTTCTGCGGGCTCAGCCAGATCGTTCAGCAGCCAGACGCGGCCCAGGCCAGGGTTGGCAATCAGCAGCTCGCCGTGCGCGTTCATGGCTAATCCATCGGGACCGCTGGGGCCGTGCGAGGTAAAATACTGACCGACCTTGCTGACTGAACCATCGCGCTGAAGCGGCACGCGCCAGATCGCATTGCCGCGCGTCATTGCGACATACAGCACTTTTTCGTCTGGCGACAGCACCAGCCCGTTTGGGCTTGGGCAGTTATCCAGCAGAATATCCAGCCGTCCATCCTCGCTGAGCCGATAAACCCGTCCTGTGGGATCGTGCAGCCCGGTTTGCCCCTGATCGGTGAAATAGAGGTTCCCCCGGCTGTCGGGCGTTAAATCGTTCACGCCGCGAAAACTCTCGCTGTTACGGCGCGACAGCCACGGCGTGATTTTTTGCGTTTTGAGACAGAGCTTCATTAACCCGTGACGATAGTCCGTAATCAGAAGCGTCTCCGGACCGACAAGTTTCATGCCGTTGGGTTCGCCATCGTATTGCACGACGATGTCCCAGTTGCCTGCCATATCAACGCGGAATATCCGGCCATAGGGAATGTCGGTCAGGTAAAGACAGCCCGAGGGATGCCAGACCGGCCCTTCAAGAAAAGAGTCGGTAAGCTGGCCGCCGCGATTCGCGGTGGCCCAGGCATTGTGACGGTCAGGTGCGCGGAAGCGGTCGGGCAACCGGGTAAAAACCGATGTCTGCCTGACCTCCGGTGTGGTCAGGCACATCATACGGTGGCTTCCTTTTGCGCTAATACTTTAAGCAGATTGGTTACGGAGGCCGTGCCCATTTTCACGTAAGAATTATCACTCACACCGCCGATATGCGGCGTAATGATGACGTTTTCCACCTTCTGCCAGATGTGCGGCGCAGTCAGCGGCTCAACGGTAAAGCTGTCCAGCGCCGCGCCGCTGAGTCTGCCGCTGTTAAGGGCACGAATCAGGGCATCATCATCAATCAGTCCACCGCGCGCGGTATTCACCAGCACGGCGCCGGGTTTGAACTGTGCCAGGGCCTGGTCATTGATCATCTTGCTGTTTTGCGCGGTCAGCGGACAGTGCAGTGACACAATATCTGCGCGCGCATACAGCGTGGCTAAATCGTCCACCTGCTCACAGCCTGCGGGCAGCGTTTTCGCCCAGGGATCGTAAGCTATCACCTGCATGCCAAACACCCGACCAATGTCCGCCACCCGGCCGCCTATCGCCCCCAGCCCAACCAGCCCAAGCGTCCGGCCTTCAAGTTCAAGCGACTTGTGGGTGGATTTATCCCAGTAGCCGTCACGCATCCGGCGATCCAGCGGGATCAGGGATTTGGTGCAGGCCAGAATCATGGCCCAGGTATGTTCTGCCACCGCTGCCGCATTGGCACCGGGCGCAGACTGGACGCTGATGTTTCGTTCGGCCGCCGCCGTTTGATCGATAACGTCAATGCCGCTGCCATGCTTGGAGATCACGCGCAGGGCAGGCGCTGCATCCATGATGCGGGCGTTAATTTTTCCATAGCGCACCACAATCCCGACCGGATTGTGCTGCTCACAAAGCGCAACAAGATCGTCTTCTGACGGCTTAGTGCCCGCAAAGACCACCTCATAATCCTCCAGCATCGCGAGCGCGGCGGGAGCGATGTCTGCGCCGGTAATGATGACTGTGTCCTTTTTACGCATCACAGTTCCTCCCCTTCCGCTAACATGCCCGCTGCACGCAGGGCACCGTTCAACCAGCCCGGCCTTTTGTCACCGGCTTTGATCGCCGCAATACGGCGGGTTTCCATATCCAGTTTTTTCGCCGCGAGCTCCAATACCACTTCTACTTCATCGCGTGGCACCACCACCACGCCATCGATATCACCCACCACCAGATCGCCTGCGTTAATCGTGGCGCCGGCAACAGAAACCGGGTAATTCACGCGACCAGGAATGAACTTCGTCGGGCCGCAGGGATTGAGCCCGGCCGAGAAAACGGGATAGGTATGCGTGCTCAGTGCGTCCGCATCCCTGACCGCACCATCGATGATAATCCCGGCAATGCCGGATGCTTCGGCCTGGGTTGCCATGATCTCGCCTAACAGCGCGCAGCTGATATCGCCCTTGCCATCCACGACGATGACATCGCCGGGTTTGGCCACCGCCAGCGCAGCATGGATCGCCAGGTTATCACCCGGGCGCACTTCCACTGTCACCGCCGGCCCGGCCACTTTCATATGTGTGCCCAGCGGTTTGATACGGCCATGCAGCGTGCCGCGTCTGCCCGCGACATCCGCAATAATCGCGGCCTGAAATTCAGCGGCACGTCTGACATAATCACTGCTGACTCGCGTAACGTCTCGGTTGATCATCGGTTTTTCGTTCGCGGACATGGGTCACCTCACAGGTTGTTTGTTTTACAGAGTAAAACTGTGTTGTACATAATGAAATAACTATATCGGTGACACTGACCACGGCGCCAGTGTTGCGAGCTTGTTTGTGATGTAAACAAGATGTGACTCACAGTTTCGGGTACACTCGGTGCCAGCAAAAATCAGGAGAAGCGAAATGGGAAACGAAGGCGTTAATGCGGTAGAGAAGGCGCTGGCCTTGCTGGATTGTTTTAAGCCAGGCGAAGAAAGCCTGTCCCTGACGACGCTGTCGCAGCTTTCGGGCTACCACAAAACCACCGTTTATCGACTGATGAATTCGCTGGAACGTATGAGTTACGTGGTCAGAAGGGATAACGGCATTTACACCCTGGGGCCAAGGCTGCTTTATCTGGGCAAGCTCTATGAACAGTCGTTTCATCTGGCCAGCGTGGTTCAGCCCGAACTGCAAACGCTGGCCTCAGCCACAAAGGAAAGTGCCAGCTGGTATGTGATTGATAGCGGCCAGCGTCTTTGTGTCTTTCGTGCCGAATCCTCAGATGGCTTACGGCATACGCGACTGCCGGGCTCGCTGTATCCGCTGGACAACTCCGCCATTGGTCAGGTGCTGCGTCACTGGGGGATGGGCGAAACCTTGTTTGACGACGCACCGGATTTACCGCTCTATACCTCGGGCGCGCGCGATCCCCATACTGCCGCCTTTGCCATCCCGGTGTTTGGCGAAGGGGATAAGTTAGCCGCAGCCCTGGCGTTAACCGGCCCATCGTCACGGTTAACGCTGGATCGCAAAGAGGCGGGATTGGGGGAACTGATGCGAGAGTCCGCAGCCAGACTTTCCGCTCAACTCGGCGCGAGAAAAGCGTTCTGTGATGTTGTTTACGCACACAACGCGTAAAAAACCTGTTGCTGAACGCGTGCATGAATGCAGCCACAGGCTCTACATGCACGCGTTGGCCCGCAGGTTGACTGAAAGCGCCGATGGCATAACCACCGGCGTTTCGCCCGGTGCGCAAGGTTAACGGTAGTAGACCGCAATGTGCTGTCCCGCCACGGTTTCAACCGCGACAGGTATTTCAAAAAGGCGCTCAATAAGATCGGGTTTCATCATATCAGCCGGCGAGCCGCAGAAAAAAACCGCACCGTTCTTCATGGCGATAATATGGTCTGAATACGTCGAGGCGAAGTTAATATCATGGATAACCAGGATGATGGATTTTCCCAGCTCGTCAGCGGCGCGTCGTAGCTGCTTCATCATGGTCACGCTGTGTTTCATATCCAGATTATTCAGCGGCTCATCCAGCAGCACGTATTTTGTATTTTGACACAGCACCATCGCGACAAAAGCGCGCTGTCGCTGGCCTCCCGAGAGTTCGTCAAGATAACGTTCAGCAAGCGGGAGCAAATCCAGAAAATACAGTGCCTGATGGATATGATGCTTATCGTTTTCCGTGATGCGCCCTTTGGAATAGGGATAGCGACCGAAACTCACCAGATCGTACACCGAGAGCCGGCTGGTGACCTGATTTTCCTGCCGCAGTACCGACATAATTCGCGCCAGCTTCTCGCTGTGCGCTTCATTGACGATGAGCGAATCGATTCTGACCTCACCGCTGTCGGGCTTCAACAGGCGGCTAATCACCGACAGCAAGGTTGATTTGCCTGCCCCATTGGGCCCGATGATTGAGGTAATGCCCGATGAGGGCAGGGTTTCGTTGATGTTTTTAAGGACAGATAACGGGCCGTATGCCTTATTCACATTCACAACTTCAATCACGTCGCCACCTTTTTCAGAATCAGGTAAATAAACAGTCCACCGCCTAAAAATTCAATAATGACGGACAGCGTGCCCGCCATGTTAAACACCTGCTCCAGGATTAACTGTCCGCCCGTCAGCATGATGATGCCAATCAGCACCGTACCCGGAAGCAGGTAGCGATGACGCCACGATCCCACCACGGGCCAGGCAAGGTTGACCACCAATAGCCCCAGAAATGTCATCGGCCCGACCAGCGCAGTTGAAATTGCCACCAGGAGCGAAACCAACAGCAACAGGCCGGTGACATAACGCTGAAAAGGAACACCAAGTGCCGTCGCGCTATTGCGCCCTAACGCAATAACGTCCAGGCGGTGCCGTATGCGCCAGACGATAATCGTGATTGCAGCAATCAGCACGGCCGAAAGGGCCAGCACTGCCGGGTCAGCATGGGTAAAGGTGGCAAACATCCGGCTTTGCAGCACGGCGAATTCGCCAGGGGAGAGTAAACGTTGCATCAGACCCGAAAGGCTGCGAAAGAGGGTGCCAAACACCAGGCCCGTTAACAGTACCCGGTGAAGATCCAGCCCACTGCGGTTAAATAGCCAGCGATAGAGCAGCGTGGCAAAGATCATCAACAGTGCCGTTTCGCCAAGAAACGGCACCATACTTCCCACCTGGCTCAGTTGCGAAAGCTGAACAAAAAATACCAGCAGGGTTTGGATAAACACAAAAAGCGACTCAAGGCCCATGACCGAGGGCGACAAAATGCGATTTTGCGTGATGGTTTGAAAAAGCAACGTACTGATGCCGGATGCAAAGGCGACCAGCACGATGGTGAATAAAATCTGCCCCCGATGTTTTAATACGTAGCTGATGTTTCCCTGCAGATGCAAGGTCATAAAGACAAGGGAAACAATGACCGCAAGCAGGGCTAACAGGCTGATTCGCCAGACGGGCGAGGAGACGTTTTTCAGGGAGCGGGACAGCGGTGACAGATCAGTTGCCATAGCGCCTTCCTTTGATAATCAGCACCAGAAAAACCGCCGCGCCCAGTACGCCGAGTAAAGCACTGACCGGGACTTCAAAGGGATAAATAACCAGCCGCCCCAGGATATCGCAGCTCAAAACCAGTATGGCACCTGTCATCGCGACCCAGGGCACGGTGCGGCGCAGGTTATCGCCGAAAATCATGCTGACAATATTCGGCACAACCAACCCCAGGAAAGGCAGGACACCGACGACAACGATCACCACGCCGCTGACAATGGCGATCATCGCCATCCCCGTTAACTGGATCTGGCGATAGTTCAGCCCGACGTTAACCGAGAAGTCCTGGCCCAGACCGGCCACCGTGAAGCGATCGGCAATCAGGGCCGCCAGCAGGGTAATCAGTCCGACAATCCAGATCAGCTCATAGCGGCCCTGCATTACACTGGAAAAGTCGCCGGATTCCCAACTGCCTAGCGACTGCAGGATATCAAACTGCATCCCCAAAAATGTCGTTACCGAGCTGAAAACGGCGCCCAACATGATGCCAGCCAGCGGCACAATAAACGCGCTTTTCTGCCGGATGCGCTGAATGAGCAGCATAAACAACACCGTACCGGCCAGCGCAAACAGGGAAGCGATGCACATTTTGAAGATAACGGGCGCCGCCGGATACCAGACCATCACCAGCAGAAGCCCCAGGCTTGCGGATTGCGTGGTGCCCACGACCGAAGGCTCAACAAAGCGGTTCTGCGTCAGCATCTGCATGATCTGGCCTGCCACGCTCATCGCGCTGCCGGCAAGCACCAGCGCGACAGTACGTGGAAAGCGGCTGACAAACAGAATTTCCCGCATCTCGGCATCGTGCCACAGGTCGATTAATGACACACGGCTCACGCCCGTGACTAAGCTCAGCATAACCAGCACAGACAGCAGCCCCAGGCCGATGAGATAAGCCCCGTATTTCATTCAGGCTGTTCTCTGGCAGCGAGCAGTTGCTGTTTGATCTGGCTCATCATGAGGCTGTAGCTCTGGATCCCGCCGGCAATGTACAGCGAGGCGGAATCCAGCCAGATAATCTGCTGCTTTTTCCATGCGGTGGTGCGGCGCACCAGCGGATTATCCAGAACCTGACGGGCCGACAGGCCTTCTTTACTGCCGATGGCGCTGTCACGGTCCAGAACGAACAGCCAGTCGGGATTCGCCTGCATGATCAACTCGGGCGAAATGGCATTGCCATGTTTGCTGGCATTGGGCAGAGAGAGTGCAGGCTTGAACTGCAGCACATCAAAAATAAAACCAAAGCGGGAGTGCGGCGTATAGGCGCTGAGTTTGCCGCCGTTAACCATCAACATCATGGCGCTTCCCGACCGGGCGGCGAGGGGGCGAAGGTCTGCAATCTGCGCGTTAAATGCGGTTAAAACGGCTGTTGCCTGCGCCTGTTTGCCAAAGATCGCCCCCAGTTGCGTCGTGCGTTGCGTCAGGCTTTGCATGAAATCATGCGGGTCAATATCCAGAGAAACGGTGGGGGCGATACCGCTGAGTTTGTTGTAGGCCGCCAGGGCTCTGCCACCGGCAAAGATCGCCTCCGGTGCGGCGGCGCTTAAGGCTTCATAGGCGGGCTCAAACAGCGTTCCGGCATTGAAATAGCCCTGACCATTATATTTAGCCAGATGCGCCGGATAGGTGAAACCGGCTTGCGGGACGCCCGCCGGTGTAATGCCTAATGCATCGGCAATATCCAGCGTGGACGGATTGAGGATCACCACGCGTTGAGGATGCTGCGGCAACGTCGTGGTTCCCTGCAGATGCGCGACCCTGACCGTTGGTGCTTCACCAGCAGATGCCGGAGGCAAAACCGTCAGTACCCAGGCCAGGGGCAATAAAATCGACAGAAACGGGAAACGCATGTGTTCTCCTTGCGCGTGGTTAGGGTCCGTATAAGGTCAGTGGTTTTGGGTTATATGCAGTTCTGAATACCTGCTCTACGCGCCTGTATCACGCAGCGGCCGCAATGCATAAAACGTGATGCCGGGCCAGTTACTGTTCAGGCTGCTCTCTGTCCATCCCACGCTCGCTCAGATAAATCATCCTGTGACGGCACCATTGACGGGGCGGCGTGAGAGCATCAGTGAGGCGATCAGAATGACGCCGTTATTGAGGCATACATTGTGCGGCCGGGAACCGCGTAGTTGTTGCCTGAAACCCCGCTGGAGGACGGATGGTCAGAGACAGGGTTTTTATCAAAAAGATTGTCCAGCCCGACATTCACCTTAAGGTTTTTCGTTGCCCTGTATTGCCCTGACAGACCATAAATCATGTAGGCATTGCGGATGCGTGCCGTCGCGGTATTGCCTCTCGCCGCCTGGTCTGCGCTGCTGTTCAGCCCCAGCATCTTTCCGTAGTATTTTGCGGTAAATGAAAGGCTGATGTCGTCATTGACCTGCCAGTCAAGGGAGGACCACGTGGCGAGCGTTGGCGTTGTCACGAGCATCACGCCCAGAGAATCTTCGGCTTTGAGCATTCGCGTGAACGTATTACTCAGCGACAGGCGCTTCATCCAGGGGCCCATTTCTTCTGAAATCAGGGGAAGAGTCACATTGCCTTCCAGGCCCTGGGTTCGCGCCCTATCAAGATTGACGCGTTCAAGCCAGTAGCGGCCTGAGGTATCACCGGGTAAATAGCCAACAGGCGCAGAGGCGATTTTGTCTTTGAAGCGGCTGTCGAAGAACGTCAGCCCCGCGCTCCATCCTTCATAATCGAAGATCGCGCCCACTTCCCAGTTTTGTGACGTTTCAGGCTTGAGTTTATCGCTGCCCATCGTGTAACAGCCGCCGCCGTGGTAATCGGCATAGCCGTTACATCCAGCGCCTTTTGAGGATTCAATAAAGCCTTTACTGGCCTGGCGCACGCTGGGTGCTTTAAAACCTTCTGAATATCCCCCTTTTAACGTCAGCGTATCCGTGGCCTGCCAAACCAGATAGGCGCGTGGCGTTGTCCTGTTACCGTAATCGGTATTATCTTTGCGCAGGCCCAGCGTCAGTGAAACAGTATCCAGCAGGTCGATTTGATCTTCGACAAACAGGCCGGTACTTTTGGCCTGAGCGTGATGTTTGCCATAGCTGCTGGAGGCGTCCGCTACCACGCCAACAGAGCGAGGGTTGTTCAGCTCTTCTTTTTTCCACTGTGCGCCGACAGTCAGGTTATGCGGTAAACCGAATTCAAATGGCAGGTTAATATCGCCTTCAACAATGCGTTCTTGATTCCACAGCGCCACATCCTGACTGCCCGTCACCGTACCGCCAGAAATCACCGGAATATCGGTTACCCAGTTTTTAAATTTATTTTGATAAACGTTCAGCTTTGCCGTGCCGAAATCAAAAATACCGCGATAATCGAGCGCATAATTTTCACGTTCAAGTTTATCCACACCGCGCAGCGCAATTTCACTGCCGTCCATGGATTCACCGGGAATACCTCGCTCGGTTCCCTGCTGAGTGGAAACGGCGATGCGCTGATGAGGGGTGATATCCCAGCCGAGTTCTGCGCCGTAATTTTCATTTTTGCGGCCCTCCTGGCCGCTTCCCCAACGCAACGCGTCGGTTTCGCTTTTATCCGCTTCGCGCTTGTTCCACGAACCGTTAACACGCAAATCAAATCCATGGCCCAGCGGACCACCGATGCTGCCTGTCCAGGTCTGGGTATTGCCCCGGTTGCCATCCTGCGGCCGTCGGGTGCCTGCCGTTAATGCGCCGTGCCAGGTATCGCTATTTTTCTTTGTGATAATATTCACGACTCCGCCCATTGCATCCGAACCATAGAGCGCGGACATGGGCCCCCTGACCACTTCAATGCGTTCAATCGCATCCACGGGGATCCAGTTAATATCGTCGAAATAGTTTTGCTGGGTGCTTTTAATACCGTTACTTGAGCCGATGCGTTTGCCATCAACCAATAACAGCGTATAAGCCGCGGGCATACCGCGCAGTTGAATACCGGAACTGACGTCTGTGCCAATGGCTTTGGTCACGCCAGCGACACGTTCAAGAATATCGGCCAGGTCCGTGGCGGATTTACCAATGTCTCTTTCCAGCTGTTCTGCCGTGATAACAGAGATTGATGCAGGGGCATCTTTCAGTCGCTGTTCAATCGCCGATGCCGTTACCACCATGACATCTTCACTGTCTTCATTCCTGTCAGACTCAGCCAGAGCGGGGGAGATCATGCCAACAGCGGGAACCAATAAACTCGTAGTAATATGGCGGGTGATTTTTTTCAACGGCATCATAACGATTAATCCCTTAACGATTGTCATCCAGTTGATATATCCCTGAGCGAAAGAAATCATAATTCCATATGCAAATGGGAATCAACTCAATAATCATTATCAATTGCCGGAAAAATAAATCCGTCATGAAACTGAGTGGTTTTTTTAAAGAATTAAATTGCCAGAAAGCGTCGTAAGAATACCAGGGTGCCACAAATGCGCCTAAGCTAACTGATTAAGACTGCACAGTTTTGGGATTATCTTTGGCTAAATTTATATTTTCATTAACACTGGCTTGAATAATGAGTTGTCTATAAGTCACGCTTAAATATTAGATATTCTCTTCTTTGTCTCAGAGGACATATACAGGCAGTTAACAATTTCTGGCTTGGTTATTAACTTTCAATAAGCGTTTTATTTATATTTTAACGATGATCAGGCCGGAGTTGCGGTGCAGGTAACGCGTAATCTGCGGGAAACTGGAAAATCAGGCGAATCTTTTATTCAGAATAATGATGAATATCGTATTCAGAGGCGGTGGGAATATTGCAGTGGATTGCGGGCGCATCCGCTAACGTGTTCCGGGGATGCTCAATCCTCAGACACGTTTGTGACGTCAACGCGCCTTTGATACTCCGCGGCTCTCAGAGGAAAGGGACGCGGCGTTCGGATGGCGCATTCACCTTTATTGTCCACACCGAACGGCCAGCAAAACTGTGCAGATGGTTTTGTTATCCATGGACAGAGACTGATCTAATGCCTGTACTGGCCAAAAAACGCGGCCAGGGCGTTGGCGGTGGCTTCGGGCTGTTCCTCCGGCTGGAAGTGCCCGCAATTAGCGATGTGCTGGCCATGTATATCATCGCCGTAGGCTTTCAGCGTCGCCGCCATATCTGCAATCGAGCCTTGATCGGCGGACAGCCCCAGTACCGGCATGACCAGTCGCCCCTGCCTGACCAGCTCCGCATTTTGCGCGGCGGACTGAGACAGCGCTCTGTAAAACGCCAGCCCCGCGCGTAAGCCCCCCGGCGTTTTAAGCAAGCGCTCATATTCGCTCAGTTCAGTCTCGCCATAACAGCTGTGGTTAGCGGCTTTCTCGCGAAAAAACCATTCCAGATAAATGCGCTCACGGCCTGCCAGCAAGGCTTCAGGAAGATCCGCTACGGCATGGAAGGCAAAGTGCCATGTTTTCCAGGATTTGTCAGAAGCCGACGGCAGTTTATCCGGCAACGATATGCCTGGAATACCGGCATCCATCAACGTCAGCGCCCGTATTTCCTCGCCATATAACATCGCATAGGTAAAGGCTACCCAGGCACCGACGTCATGTGCGGCAAGAAAGTACGATCCTAAACCGAGTGAATCGATAAAGGCATGCAGCCGCGTGGCAACCGTTTGAGTGTCGTAGCCGGAAAGCGGCTTATCGGTGTCGCCCTGGCCCGGCAAATCAACGGCGATAATTCGGTATTGATCAGCCAGAGGCAGCATGACATGTCGCCATGCAAACCAGCTTTCGGGAAAGCCGGCCAGCAACACCAGCGGAAAGCCATCCTCACGACCGCCCGTGACATAATGAAAGCGCAGACCTTCTATTCGGGAAAAATGGTGACTAAAACCATTGGGTGCAGCAGGGAGCATGAGAGCAGACATAGGGTTTTCCTAAAGTAAAAGTACATTACCGGCTTACCGCCGCCATGGCGCGTTGTAATCATCCGCCGCTTAAAATGGTGAACCAGGTGCATGGACCAGATGAGTCATGAAGTCCGCTGCAACGGCAATATCGCCCCGGCGAGCGCGGCCTCAACAATCATGCGTTACGCCAGAACCTTCAACGCCTGAGCCACAAAACGCTCAGCATCGTCGGTGAGGGTTGAGGCTTTACCGATGACGCGCATTCCCTGAAGCAACGCCAGAATCACCTCGGCAGCGGCGGTTTCGTTGGTGGTCGCGGCAATGGAGCCGTCCTGTTTTCCGCTTTTGATCAATTCCGCAATGTTGCTGCGCCGCGTTGCCAACTGTTTTTCGAGGCTGGTGGCTGCAGCGCCGAGCTGGTCGACGTTAGTGACACCAGCCACCACCATGCAGCCCAGCTTGCCCTCTTTCCCCTGACTGAGCTCAACGTAATCCCGCAGCAGTTCAGCAAGCTTGTCTTTAGCTGTCGTGGCCTTTTCCAGCCGGGTTTTTATGTGCTCTTCACGAAGAAACACATACCGTTCAAGCGCCATAGCAAAAACGCCCTGTTTGTCTTTATAAGCCTTGTAAACGCTACCGGTACTGAGGTTGGTCGCTGCGGTGATGTCGCTGATGCTGACGTCACTGAAACCACGATCGCGAAATAGCCTGATGGCCCCATCCAGAAATTGCGCTTCGTTAAAAGCACGCGGTCGGCCCGCAGAGGATTGCTCACTGCCGTTATGGGAAGGAGGTTTCATGGCTAATCTCCAATTAGGAAATGATCGTTTCCTTTTTAGAGCATGGAGGGGGAGGCTGTCAAGGGGGAGGAAGAGGGAGGGGGTGACACTGTAGATTCTGATCTCGGGTTCAGGCACAAAGCAGAAGAGACTTGATGAGTGTTAAGACTTAATCAGGCCGGCAGCAGATCTATAGTGTCAATCTAGAGCCATCATCAAATTTCACGTATCAAATGTTATTCACGCCAACTTTATTAAAATTACTTTATTTACAATTATATTGATGAATACTTTTTTTTGTGATGTGGCGCTCATATGCGAAGTGTTTTAATTGACTATTTTTGCATATCCACTTCATGCCTCAAGATATTATAAGGAAATGCGTTAATATTTTAGTGGCGCACCAACAACATTTTGTTGTCAATAATAAATAAATTGTTGTTTCCATTTTTTGGTTTCAAACAATATAGTACATATGAACACGATATGGCTTATTAAATAATGTTGACTCGTGAGGGGTAAAATGAGCGAAATATACATTGAAAAAATTAAAGAATACTTCCCGCAACTCTCAGAAGTAAAAGATAAAACACTTGTAGATGCTACATGCAAAATATGGATCGAGGCATTAAATAATAGTACCTGGAAAAATATAGAGGAAGCGCAATTTGCGACCAGAGCACCAAACGTTGGATTGATTAAGCATACAGAGAGTGTTACGGAAAATGTTCTGGTCATAGCCAGGAACATGATAAGAAAATTTGGATATGACATAAATACAGATACTTTAATTATTTCAGCAGTTTTACATGATGTATGTAAATTGGAAGAAATGGAAATGGATGTTGGTGGACCTGGAACTAGTAAAAAAAGTCTAACAGGTAAACTCTATCAACATGGTTTTTTAAGTGGATATTATTGCCATAAATACGGACTACCTGAAGAGATTACTGCATTAGTTGTTGCACATTCAGGGCAGTCGAGAGTTATCCCACAAGGTAAAGAGGGGATGATTTTATTCTATGCAGACATGATGGATGCAGATGTCCACTTTGTTCATGTTGGAACAGAACTTTGTCTCCATGGGAAATAATACCTAAATTAATAGAATTAATAAGGAACATACTATGTCAGTAGGTAATAGAGTTTTTACAAAAAGAACACTGCCAGATCCAGAAGTGGTTAAAGCATTCAGTAAAATAGCAGCGGCAAATGTGGCGGATTGCATGGGGCGATTGTGTGGAATGAATCCACAAATAAAACTTATGTCGAATCCGTCCGGTAGAATTATGTGTGGTGTTGCATTAACAGTTAAAGCCAGAGCCGGTGATAATATGATGCTTCATAAAGCCATGAATATTTCACAACCAGGCGATGTAATTGTTATCTCTAACGAGGAGGAACGAAGTAGGGCTGTTATGGGTGAAATAATGTTTAATTATTTACAAGGCTTCAAAAAAATAGAAGGGATTGTAATTGATGGCCCGGTCAGAGATATCGATGTCCTTTCAAAAGGAACATTACCTCTTTATGCAACTGGAACAACTCCATCTGGCCCATATAAAGAAGGACCTGGGGAAGTTAATGTACCTGTTTCATGTGGTGGTATTATTGTAAATCCAGGAGATATCATCCTTGGAGACAGAGATGGCGTAATTGTAATACCCAAAGGTGACGCTCATTCTATTCTGGAAAAAGCGATGGTATTATCTGAAAAAGATAAAAATAAAGCAGCAAACTCTGCAGCGGGTACTGTCAATCGACAATGGGTAGACGATTTATTGGAAAAAAAAGATGTAGAGATAATTGAAAAGCCATATGAATAATAATATTAAAGCAGGAAAGGCGAAATATGAAGTACAAAATAGCAAAGCTTATTCCAGTTGTAATTTTCCCTGTACTAATCTGGATACTTCCGTCCCCTAGTGGACTGGATATTGAGACATGGCATATGGTTGGTTTGTGCCTTTCTCTAATGTGTGGATTAATCATAAAACCTTTTTCCGAACCAATTATTAGCCTGATTATCGTAGGTATTGGATCATTTTTTTTAAAAGATCCCAATTTGCTTTTTCAAGGTTGGGGGAATCAGAGCGTTTGGTTTTTGCTGGCCGTGCTACTAGCTTGTAGTTCATTCAGAAAAAATGGTCTGGGTAAACGTATGGCATACATTTTACTATCCAAGTTTGGGAATACCTCCTTTGGACGTTCCTCACTTGGTTTGGGATATGTTATGCTGCTCTGTGATTTGATATTAAGTCCAGCAACGGGCTCTAATACATCCCGATCCGCAATTGTTTTCCCGATATTTCGAGGGATAGCGGAATCTCTCGGTTCTCATCCAGACAAGGATCCCAAAAAGTTAGGTGCTTACCTTGAGTTATTAGAGCATGTAATTGCAATGTCAACAGCGGCACTTTTTTTAACCGGGATGGCATCCAATGCAGTGATCGCATCGACTGTAAATCAACTGGTAGGTATAGAGTTATCGTGGGGTTTATGGTTTAAAGCAGCGTTAGTCCCGGGGTTACTTATTCTTTTTTTAAGCCCTCTTGTTGTCTATAAGTTATTTCCACCAGAAATACGTGATTTAGGCAATATAAAACCAATCGTTACGCAAAAGCTTGCTGAAATGGGTCCCATGAAACGAGACGAAAAGATCATGTTAGTTCTTTTTATCTTAGCTATTTTGGGATGGAGCATAGGCTATAAAATCGGAATGGGTTTATATATCGTTGCCTTTATCTGGTTAGCCCTGCAGTTGATTTTTGGGTTATTAGATTGGAATGACCTAATGGCTGAAAAAGGGGCCTGGAACATGTTCCTCTGGTATGGTGCATTTTTCAGTATAACCGTTGCTCTGAATCAAGGTGGATTCTATACATGGCTTGCGTCACAATTTCAGTACTACATTGATCTATCTGTGATAAGCGGCTCCCTTGTTTTAGTCATACTGGTATTACTTAGTTTAGTAGTTAAATATTTTTTCGTTTCGAACGCTGCTTATATTGTATCAATTTACCCGGTCATTCTTACCTTAGCAAAAGCAACTCAGGTAGATATGATGGCTTTGTCATTGATGCTAGCTCTCTTGGGTGCATACGGCGCTTTGCTTTGTAACTACGGAAACGGTGCAAGTATTTATTTATTTGGAAACGGCTATGTTAGCCAAAAAGATTGGTATACAAAAGGCACGATAGTACTTGCCCTTATTGTTGCAGTGCTCTTTGCTGTCGGTCTACCATATTGGAATTTGATTGGTATATTGTAATATATTAATAATGAGGTTTTAACATGGGTTGGAAAATTCTGTTACCACAAGAGTTGAAACAAGATGGCCGTCATCTGCTTGAAAGTCAAGGGCATACGTTAATTGATGGTCGAGGCTTTGAAACAGAGGATGTAATTGCAGATATGAAGTTACATCGGCCTGATGCGATTATTGTTCGTGTGACAAAAATGTCTCGTGAAGTATTTGAGGCGGCAGCGCCAAATTTAAAGGTTCTTGTCCGACATGGCGCTGGATTTGATGCTGTGGATCTAGATGCTGCTAGCGACTTTGGGGTCAAATGTTTGTATGCGCCAGTAGCTAATAGTACATCAGTTGCTGAAACAGCGTTGATGCTAATGCTATACATGAGCCGTAATGTGACCACTCTTCGTACAATGTTGCCAATAGATTACTATGCGGCAAAATTAAAAACTCATATGACAACATTAAACGGAAAAACAGTAGGGATCATTGGATGTGGGAATATTGGAAGCCGCACAGCCAAACGGTGCCTTGCTATGGAAATGAACGTTCTGTGCTATGATCCATATAAGCCTGCTAAAGATTTCCCTGATGGTGTCGAGGTTGTAAGAGATCTCGACAGAATTTTTATAGAAAGTGACTATATATCACTTCATGCACCGAATACATCTGTGACTCATAAGATGATCAACAAAGAAAAGTTAGCCATGATGAAATCGAGCGCTTTTCTGATCAATACAGCTCGAGGTGGATTGGTAAATGAAAATGATCTCTTAGAAGCATGTAAAAATGGCGTGATCGCTGGAGCTGGACTGGATGTAATTGCTAATGAGCCAATGCTGCCGAATAACCCATTGTATAAACTGAATAATATTTTAATCACTCCTCATATTGGTGGAAATACTGTTGAAGCTGCAATTCGTGCTTCTTACATGGCTGCTATGGGCGTTGCCGAGATGTATGAGGGTAAGGTTCCAACATGGCCAATACCATTAATTGATTATAATAACGCTGTGACTTACATAGATACAAAAGAAAGTAATAAAACTCCTGTTGGAATGTTTGATTATTAATTGTATTTATATCTGATGTGATCGACCACAGTGCATTATCAGTGGTCGATTTTTATACTTCAGAGATTATGCCTTAATTAAGGTAAACAGCGCTATTTTAGAAATGGAAAATAGTTGTAACACCTATTTCTATAAGTTATTATTGAATCATATGCTCATGAGTTGGTTAATTCAACGAATCTAATTTTCTTATTATTATACAATCGCTGTCTATTTTTATCAAAAAAATAACAATTCATTGCATATCTTAACGATTTAACATGCAGTGATTACGATAAACAAGCGAGTAATTATTGGTGGTTATTATATAGTTATATTGAGGTTGTTATGAATTTCATTAGTTTGAGCTATTTTGTCGAGTTGGCAAAAAATTTAAACTTTACCAAAACTGCCCAAAAACTCTCCACCTCACAGCAAAATCTCAGCATACATATTAAAAAATTAGAAGATTATTACGGCACAGATCTATTTCATCGAAAACCGCAGCTTAAATTAACTCAGGCGGGAATAGTGCTTTATGACTCTTCAATAAAAATACTCATGGAAAGTAATAATGTATCATCTCGAATAAATGATATAAAACAGAATAATATAGGTACATTAAATATTGGCGTGACTCCATATAGAGGTAGTTATTGGCTCCCCATGCTTTTACCGGAATTTTTTATAAAATGGCCTAATGTTACAATAAATATTACAACTGAAACATCAGCCAGAATGGAGCAAATGGTTATCTCCGGAGAGCTTGACTTTTTTGTAGGCATAAAAAAAGGAAGTGATTCATTATTAGAGGCAATTCCATTGATGAACGACAGGCTATATCTGGCAGTCACCAGAAAACTGCTTGTTGAATATTTTGGAAGGGATGCAGACAATGTTATTTTAGAATGTAAAAATGGTACTACGCTTGATAAATTCAAAAATTTCCCATTTATTTTACTTAAATCAAACTATCGTCTTCATGAAATTGTAAATGTATGCTTTCAAGAGGCTGGATTTAAACCGAGAAAAATATTAGAGGTTGATTCTATAGAACTTATGCTTTCTTTATTTGATTATGATCTTGGCGTTTTTTTTCTGACTGAAATAAGAGTGCCAACTTTACAAGAGAGATATCCAGATAATGTTTTTTTACCTGTCCTTTTAAGAGATGGTTATGTTTTTAGCCCATTGAATATCATCTATCATAAAAAAAGTTTTTTATCAAAGTATGCACATGACTTTATCTTCCGGACAACAGCATTGTTTGGGGCTTCCCAATCTATTTCACAATAAATCGTTGGCCTGCTTTCTGATTGAGCAATACTCATAATTTCAGGAATACCTTTGCCATAGTTATCGGTCCCCCCTCAGTATCCCCAAATATAACTTGATGCAGATTGAAGTTGATTGACTTCAGGACACAAAAAAGCTTGCTTGATCTTGACCCGCTATCTCTGGACAGTTTTGTATATTTAGTTATCCATGTCCGCTGCCGCTGGATTTGATGAGTAGCTTAAGGCCATTGCCATCATTGAGCACTTAGTCCGCTTCCCTGGGTTTGGCAGATTCGATTTCCTTAACGGAGAGAGGTTTGGCTTGTCTTGCCATTGCCTGGTTTCCGTAGTTTTAGGCACTTCACAAACAATAAAGCGTTATGAGATGCCTAAAAGGTTCGGATTTAATTGGTTTTCTTCAGACTGACCCAAGACAAATTGCAGGTACAAAAAAGCCTGCAGGGCTTGCGCCGTGCGGGCTCTTAAGACTTCATCGGATGACGCTTGTAATCTTCGATGGAGAATTTTGGGCTGGCGGAATCTGAATAAATTTCCTATGTATATGAAATTTAGGTTAAATGTTTAATTTTAAAATAATTGGTATACCTAAACGTATACCAATTGCTTTAGTTATATGATTTTTTATGTTGGGTAGGGCGATGGCTTTGCATCTATCGTCAGATACGCTTTCAGACCTGAAGAGCGTTTTACACCACGCGGATCGGAAAAGAAGGGAACACGGAGCTTTGGGGTGTCGTTCACTTCAATTGTCCAGACAGACCCGCCAATGAAATTGAACTCAATGGTTTTGTGATTGATAGACAGTGCCTCGAAAGAGCCTGACGAATACTCGTTGCCAACCTGCAAACTTTCAACAATCCCCTGACTTAGGCTGATGAGAGTAACAGTAAGAAACTCCTCAAAGATCACATCGTCAGTTGTGAAAAGAATATACCTGTCATTGTCGACTTTAACTGAGGCTTCGAGTACCTGACCTTTTATAGTAATACCCGTCGGTTTGTTATCGATCACTACTTCAGAAACGGCCTGCTGAAAATCAGTCGCTTTACTTTCCTCAACAAGCTTTACCGAGAGAGTTTGTTCCATGACTACCCCCAAAAACGTCCCATTTCAAAAGCGGCAAGTGCACCACCAACAAATCCACCAATCAAAACACAAACGGGTGCTCCGGGGCCGCATACCAAACCTGCTAAAGCACCTCCCGCTGCACCACCTGCTATGCCTGCACCGTTAATCGCTATTTGTTTACCGGTTTCAGCAACCTTGTTTTCAGCGGTATAAATTTCATATACAGAGATGGCTAAAGAGAGAACGATAAGTCCTTTTCCTGCTCGTGAAAGCTGCAACATCTTCAGGTTAACGCTGGGATTTGATTTACCCGCAGATTCCACAATGCTGGCATACACTTGGTTTTTTTGCACTTCAGAAAGGCTGGCAAAGTTTGTTTTAGGCCCAAAAAGTGAGGTCGCTTTCTTTGCGACTAACTCATTAAGCGTCTTACCTGATGACTTCATCCTTTCCGCCATTGCACGCCCAAGTGGCGTACTGCGAGTCCTGATCATTTCCATGATGAGATTTCGCGTTTCCTGAGCTTCTTTCGCAGCCTGTTCCCATGTTAGCAATCCAGCATTAACTCGGGATCGTAAATCGTCAGCCATCTCTTTGATGCGCCTCGAATACTCGAGGCGCAAGCGGGGATCTATGGATAGTCGAGCGGCAGCAGCAGCAACATCTCCCTGCAAAGCATTAATCGCTGCGTCAAACTGTTCACGATTTTTAGTGTCCAGTGCATTCAAAAAAGAGGTGTCCATTTATTGCTCCTTTTTTAGGCATACAAACGTCATCAAAACAGTTGCGCGGCCAGAAAGCGAGATCCTACGAAAAAAGATTTTATAAATAATCCTTCACACTGTTCATCTTTTTATTTTATCTATTTATATCATATGGTTAACCGGTGATGGATGGGTGAAGGATGACGCAAATCCTTCACCACGGGTGAACGATAGGCATAAAAAAACCGGCTTTCGCCGGTTCAGGTTGTCATGCTTCGTTCGGAGCCTCGCTAGTCGGCGCTGTATTCGTCCATCGGCCCCAAGTTGGTCTTTGGTCCGAGCTATTATAGCCACATCAGAAGATAGCTCTTATCATGTTCACATAAAATGCGAGCACGCCGTGAAGTTTGGGGGGCAGTCCGCTATGAGCGAGAAACGGACTTTAGGATGATATGTTAGTTAACATAGAAATGAAGATCTAAAAACGGATGCCACTTCCAGTGAAAGAAAACAATTGCCAGACCTGTAATCAGCCAATGAGTAAGACCAGACACATTGAATTTTGACTGTGGAGGAGACTGTTTAAGTTGCATGTTTGGCATGGCGATCCAGACGCATTGGAGATGGTTGAAAGACTTACAGATGAAAAATTTGATGTCCGTGGACATCGATAGCTCTCATGTAAGGTTGAAAGTCAGCCATGAGCGAAAAGAGGACTTTTGCTCTGTGGAGAGATAAGAAGAGCGCCAGAAGTGAATGGTCAGTTTTCCTAGGATGCTTACATAACGTCAGAAGGTTGAAATGTTGTCACGACAATTTCACTTTCAGGCTGATGCGTAAGTCAGCAGAGAGACACTTAATGGCTCTTCCTGAGCAAAAAGATGGCTTTTTCGTTTCATTCTGCGAAACCAGAGCGAAATTGAAAGCAATTGGATTTGGTTGCGTACTGAGTAGTAACTTAAGGTTAAAGTTTCTCTGCGCAACACCGATAATCAATGAGGTTTAGCAAGGACAACAAGGAGGGCTAAGTGTCTATTTCAATTCAAACCACCACTAATACAGGCATAGGGGCTTCTGACAGCTCTGGTCAGGATCTCTCATCGCAAATAGCGCAAATAGCTAAGCAGATTCAGAAACTGACAGAGAAACTGGCCAAAATTCCTTCAGAAGACGGTATCACGCCTGAACAAAAAAAAGAAATGGCCAGAATGATACAGAAGCAGATACAAAGCCTGGCGGCTGAAATGGCTCAGTTGCAGAGAAAGCAGGCAGAGAAAGCTGAGAAAAAAGATAAAGACATCCAGAATGGCCCTGAGAATAAAATTAATAACGTCAGCGCCAACGTGATAGACATTTATGTCTGAGAAATAATTTCACTATGGCCCTGTCCGGGCCATTTCCTGAATCATTCACGTTTTTCCACTCAGTAAACAGCCGCTTAGTGTAGAAATATGTAAGTTTCGTCTGGGGTCATTTGCGTCAGGCAATCATAGATATCAGCTTCTGACACACTTCAGATCGGCGGGAGTCAGCGTCCGCGCATCATTAGTGCCCTGGCCATGTGCTTGCCCGGTGAAGCGCGTAAGCTTTCCAGGCCGTCATATGGAATTGCCATTTAATGGCCCGCCGTGCCCCCGGGGAATGACCGCGTGGCTGAGACGCAAGTCATGCTGACAAAAGTGCCTGTTTAAAGGATAGTATATGAGCCTGAGCGGCTGAAATCGCATGGGTCACGCTTCCCTGCTCAAGCGCATTGATAATTTGTTCGTGTTCGACTATTACTTCTTCGATATGTGATACATTCGAAAGTGTCATGGCCCAGAAACGCTGCGCCTGAGCATGTATGACGCCCAGAATATCCGTCAGCCGTCGGTTCCCCGCGATTTCAGCCAGTATCTGATGAAATTCTCTGTCAAGAAGCATCATCTTTTCACGATCATTCATTCTTCCAGCCAGTGCAATCTGGCCGTTAAGCTCACAAAGCGGACTGACATGGAGCTTAAATCCGCCATGAGCGAAAAGCGGACGTTTTACTTATGAAGGCTGAATATCTTCACTCCGCCGAACATAACATTCCGGCGACAAACTAAACCCGTAATTCCTCATAAGATACGATGACATGCTCCTGAAAGGCTGGGCGCGAGGACAGGCGCTCGTAATAGGACCGTAAATTTTTGAAAGGCTGACGAACCACGTCAATATCGAAGTAGCGGTATAAAACATGACCTAATTGAATGTCGGCCAGTGAAAACTCATCTCCAGCCAGAAAGCTGAGCTTTCCGAGCTGTACCTCAGCAATTGAGAGGCTTCTCTCCAGGTTTACCATTGCTTGATTTACTGCCTTTACATCGCGTTCACTTTCTGGAGTACGAACTACTCGCCAGAACACAGGTGCAGTAAACGCCATCGCGACGTTAATTTTTGCCCACTCAGCCCATCGGTCAACGTTTGCCTTTTTCTCCGCATCGTGTGGCCAAAAAGTTTCTGATCCATAACGATTAGCCAGATAGCGTAAAATGGCTCCCGTCTCCCACAAAGGGGGGCTGGAGCCATCCTGCAGTACTGGCACTGTACGGTTAGGGTTCAGCGAATAAAAGAAATCCGTGTCAGTTCCTTTATATTTATGCCCTACATCATGCCTGATATAAGGCAACTGCATTTCTCCAATGCACCACATCAACGCCTGGACGTTCGACGATGTTTTTCGCCCCCACACAGTCAACATTTAGATTCCTTTTGGTATGCAAGGTAGGTCAATATAACATAAGCCGTCATCACAACACTTATCGAAATAACCTTAAGTGACAATGTCCGCTTCTGGCACGAAGCGGACAAGCTGACCGAGCTAAAGGTCCGCTTTGAGCGAGGAACGGACATTTACATCTGGGTAGAGGCTGCATGTTTAAATAGTAGTCAGAACTAAAACAAGTCTAGTTAAAGTTAAGCGGCAGCTTTTAGAAATTAAAGGGCTGCCGCTCTTATGGTATTCAGCCTCGCATCATTAGCCGAATATTTCTTTAAATTTTTTCTAAGTGCAGAAATTTTACATAATGAAACTCTACGTATGAGAAGCTTATTTACATGCTTGGCCCCCCCCAATCATCAAAACGCTTGTCTGGACGTTTACCTTTCGACCAACGATGTAATATAGATCGATTCTTGAAAGGAATTCCACTGATTGCATGTGTTGATGAAGTTGCATAGATTGCTGCATTAAAATCGCCACTCCCTTTTCCACTACCACCTCTTGAACCAAGAAGCCATTCCAAATAAATCTGGAATTCATCTGAATTCAATCCTGCAAGGTTTCTTCCTGCTAATTCAGCAAGAATGTTGAAGTTTTTTGGTGACGGAGAAAGTTGGGACGTTGCGGAACCCCGACAATCAGGTAATATATATGTATTGCATACGCAATTCCTGTATATATCATAATTACCATAAAGCAGTTTTTTTCCTATATTACCCCACATAGCAAAGTGACATGCATCATGCAGAGGGATTATTTGAGGGCTAAGTGGTAAGCCACAGCAGATTTGACAGGCTGTAGGTTTGTCATTCTCCGCGCGTAGGCTTGATTGGTAAGATTTGAATTCAACTATAAAAAACTTATCGAATGTTGAGAATAAAGTATCTGCATTAAAGAATTGATCTAAGCCATTCAAGGGTATTCTGACTTCAATACCCCCAAAGTACCTGCACGCACTAATAAATTGCGTATCAAAAATCGCCTTTACACTATCTTCTCTTCCGGCCATTAATTATCCTTTTTATTAATGATATTTTACTCATTGGTCTGATATAGGACATTGAATTCTTTACCAAACTGCACACGAAACACAATACATTTTCGACAGATTATATCAAATCTCTTATCAGCGTTAATGCTCACGCAGACACGGATGTGTGGTGATATAGAGAATTTGCTCAACAAATCCCAAGATTAGTGGCGTCCGCTCCTAGCACGAAGCAGACAGGCGGTAAGTCATCAGATCTGCGATCAGCACGCGTTTTCTACTTATGCAAGGAAGCGCGATTCAAATAATTGGTGGGCTAGCCGTTAAATCGGTAAAAAGCATACTACAAGTCAAAACCATACTTCCACAAAGTGTTTCATGCAGCATTTATTTCTTCTCCATTAACTTTAAATTTTCTATTATATATTTTTTTTTGTAGTTTTTCGGCAAGACTAGCCTTAAAATATTTATTTATAGAAATATCAAATCCTATGACCTTATTGGAAAAATCAATACTCTCATAATCTTTATTAATTGCAATGACAGGGTAGGCTTCATTGGCTATTTTTGAAAATTCACTGTATGCTGAGTGTGGTAAATAATCACTCGATGTTATTGCGTTTATTAACTCATTATTATTCTCAGATATAAATACATTTATGATATTATCGATTTCTTTCTCTATGTTGTTTTTTAAGTGAGTTGAGATGTAGGGATGTAACTTATATAAGTTTTCATGATCGCTTAAGCTTGATATTTGCTTAATATAACCATTCACAATCAGTGATCTAACGGGGATATATGACTCATCATCATCCCAAATGGTATGAGGTTCTTTAGAAAGATCCCATAAAATTTCTTTAGTGCTAAATGATAAATGTTTGTATGTAAGTTTAAAATGCGTGAGTAATCTTTCTCCATATTCTTTTTTTTCTTTAATGGATTTCTTCTTCTGTCTAACTTCAAAATACTGCCCTATTGAGTATTTATAAATTATTTCTACCAAAACACTCACAATCTCACCAACGATCGAGCCAGTGCCGAGGGCAAGAAATAGCATAATTAAATTTTTGTGCTCAGAAGTTGTACCCAATGATTCAATAAGATCATTTAAATGACCCCATGATAATAAAAGAATTATTGCTATGGCGATAAATTTAACTGCCGCCTTTGGAGATGCAATTGAAGAAATAATTTTTAATATTGTTCCTACTGCATCGTTCATATTTTAGATTCCATTTACTATATGATTCTTCACCCGAAGAGTGAATTAGCGTTTAGAATATGAATATTCGTTATTATAACATATCCGCAAGGTAGCTTATATCTTTTATGAAGTAAATACAATAGTTTAAGGATTGTTTAGGCTACAATCTTGAAAAATTCAATCAAAATTTCAGACTTTAATGTTTGCATGCAAGCATTATCTTAGATTTCTAAAAAAACTTCTGCTTCTGGCACGGAGCGGACGTGTTAACGAAGCTGAAGGTTCACTGCGAGCGATGAGCGGACATTCAACTCATAAAATCATAAGAATGCGAAGCCCCAAAAGTAAGTTGTTTAAATTTGCTAACTACATGTGGATCATTAAATCCTATTGCATAGCTCAGCACATGAACTATATTAATAGACTAATGATTGGATACTAAACCTAAATTTTAAACTTAGGTTTCCATGAAGATATACATCTGGCAACCACAAGGTGATGACATAAAAAATACGCCAATGGATAAACAATTCAATTAGGTTGTTTGTGTCCTGTTTAGTTTCTCTTCAGAATAAACTCTCCATTTTTTGTTAAGCTTTTTCTGGATGAATTTATAAACCAAAGGCAATGTTGCCGGAGCCTTTTCGATAGCAGAATTGTAATCTAACATCAAAAGTAGAGCGTCTGATTCCAAATATCCCTTTACTGAAATAGACTCAACCCTGTTAAATATTTCACCAATAGATGACGCTGCATTTTTATAAGAAAGTAATAAACCAAGCGCATCCGTTGAGATAACAAATATCATCAAAGCTATCATAACCCGTGATAGTGAGATTAAATTATTTGAATTGAATGAGGTAATTGCTGCACCAGTTACTAGACAAATTGCAATTACAAGAATGGATAATAGTACCCACATAACCTTTGCACTAGTTTTCTGTAAGTAGCATGTCCAATACGAGGATTCTTCAATCATTTCAACTAATCGTTTATAACTAGGCTTTTCTCGGGTCGAAAAATGGTCTTCTTCGCGGCGTAATGCTTCTTTCGTAATAGCAACATTGAACTTATCACTAATGCGGAGATTTTGACCAGCAGATGGTATTGCATTTAAGCCGCTAATCAATAGTACTGCACGTCGAGCCTGATCACCTGCGGACCGATGTCGTTGTTGGCCTTGGCTTAAAAAAAACCATATCAACATACAAATAAAACCTCCGATAGCCAACCAAAATAATACGTCATTCTGACTACAGTAAACAGAAACTGCAGCAAGAATAGATATTAAAAACTGTAGTGCCATCATACGTATTTGTAAGCTCTCAGCTTTGTTTGATTCAGCTCTTTGATAACTGAGTAGTCGATTAACACTAAATTCGCTACCGACCTCACGCAATCTATTCTCGATAAAATTTTTTTTTCCATTCATATAACCAACGATATCATTCTCATGAGTTTGAGCTAAATTTTTCTTTAAAATAGCATATTCTTTCGAAAACTCATCGTCGACAGTTAATTCATTTTTAAAAATAAGCATATCTCTGCCCCATTGACGATGTGGTTCACAAATATGCACATGATATTTTTTTGAGTCATTATTATATTTTGTCAAAAAATATCTAGGGATATCATCACATTTCTCACTTACTACGTAGCCTAATCTCTTCAATGCAATAACTACTTTTTCAACATCCCCCCATTCACAAATTGATATTAGGATGTCAATAATAGGTTTACCGCAAAGACCATTTACTGAAGTTGAGCCAACGTGGTCAATGTAGCACGTTGAAAATTTGACGGCGTTTTTTATTTCCTCAGCTTCTTCTAAAAATTGATTGGCCCAAGAAATATCATGTTCAGTAATTATAACTTTGTTCACCATCTACTCCATCTTCATTAAATTATAATTTATTGTTCTTATTATCCTTGAACAACACCGTCTCAAAATACAAAGGAGTAGCCTCTGCTCGCATCACAAGCGACTACAACTTTATCCTGCATGATATTATGTTCAACTCTTCAGTCCCACAAAAGACTGAGAGCTAGATAAAAATTCCGATGTGACGTCCGCTCATGGCACCAAGCGGACATTAAAGAATACCTGAGTCCGTTATGTGCGACACCGGTCAAAGTCGGGTCAGAAGTTAAAACGAACCCTACTGACATGCATACTTGAGGTCTGTGGTGCTCAATAGTTTTAAAAGCTATGGGCTGACACATCTTGCCTGTGCGCACTTCATATATGCATGTAGATATAGCTCACTGAGGGGTTATGAAAAGCGTTGATGGAACCAGTCATAAAGTTCAGGACGCGCTGCTACCACCGAACCTTCACGGGCTTCTTCGCCAGAAAATTGCCTGACCTGAATGCCGTTCTCCTGGGCAATCAATTTTCCTGCGGCGATATCGTAATAACTCAACCCGTCCTCAAAAAACGCGTCCAGTCTGCCTGACGCGACATAGGCAAGATCGAGCGCCGCCGAACCCAGTCGCCGGACGCCTGCGCTTTCAGCCATAAGCCGCGCCAGGCCGTTAAACAGCACCGCCCGGTCAATCACCTTTAACTGGCCTGGAACGGGCAGCGAGACTGAGCATAGTGCTTCAGCCGGTGTTTTCGCCGTCAAACCGGGAAGCGGCATACCATCCAGGCGGGCACCGTGACCTCTGATGGCGGTAAAGCACTCTTCCCGAAGCGGATCGTATACAACGCCCAGTATTTCCCCCTCGTCATCGCAGAGCGCAATGCTGACCGCAAAGTAAGGGATACCCCAGATAAAATTGCTGGTGCCATCCAGCGGGTCGACGACCCAGTATTGCGCATGGTGGCCGCGGGTAAACCCCGTTTCTTCTCCCAGGAAACCAAAACCCGGCGCGTCTTCGTTAAGACGCGAAAAGATGATGCTTTCTGCAGCCAGATCGGCGGCAGAAGCATAATCTGCGGTGCCTTTCTTACTGATGTCGGTGTCTTCCAGACTGCCAAAGCGCTTAACCAGCTCAGCACCGCCTGCCCGGGCTGCGCGTTTCGCCGCCAGAAGAAGGCGAGGTCTGTCGAGGTCATTTTTTGTCATGCCTCCTCCTTCATAAAACGTGGGTTGCCAAACGTAATGCCAACTCGCTTGCCGCGCGGCAGAGGGGCGCTGGCTTCAGCTGAGAGGCTGTGCAGGGGGCTGAATGACAAGGTGTGAACCCATGCGCGGCCAATATAACGTACATCCGTGACGGTCACGTCGCAGGCGCCAGTGCCCGGCTCACAAAAGTGAACGCTTTCGGGACGCACGAAAAAGGTTGCTCGTCCTCTGCGTGACGGATCGATGATGTTTAAAAAAGGACCGTCATCCGGTCTGAAGCCCTGGTCTTCCAGTACGCCGTCGATAAAGTTGGCCTGACCGACAAAGTCTGCCACAAAGCGCGTTTCGGGACGGGAATAGACCGCTTCCGGGCAGGCGAGCTGATCGACTTTTCCTCCCTTCATCACGGCAATGCGGTCAGACAGCGCCAACGCCTCTTCCTGATCGTGTGTGACATAAATAGCGGTCACACCGATGCGCTGCTGTAATTCACGCAGTTCCTGCCTTAACGAGACGCGGAGTTTTGCGTCAAGGTTGGACATCGGCTCATCCAGTAACAACAGTGGCGGATCGATAACAAGTGCGCGGGCCATTGCGATGCGCTGCTGCATGCCGCCGCTCATTTCAGCCGGATAGCGGTCTTCCACATGGCGAAGCTGCACCTGAGCCAGTGCAAGGCGAACCCGTTTTTGAATGTCTTCTCTACTTATTTTCCGTAACTTAAGTCCGTAAGCCACGTTATCGAAGATGGTTTTATTGGGCCACAGCGCGTAGTTCTGGAAGACAAAACCGATATTTCTGTCCCAGGGGGCGCGTGTTGACACGTCGACGCCGTCAAATAAGATGTGGCCGCTGTTAATCGCGTGAAAGCCAGCCACTGAACGAAGTAAGGTCGTTTTACCGCAGCCTGACGGGCCCAGCAACGTAAAAAACTCACCCGGTCGGATCGTCATTGAGACATCATCCAGAACAAGATGCGTGCTATAGCGTTTTGACACAGACTGAATAGTCACCTCACAGCCTCGCCGCGATGCTGCGTCGTGATGAATGTCAGACATAATTGTTCCTCTCCGACTGCCCGTAGCGGACAACGGCATAAAGTGGCACATAGATAATCAGCATCAGAAAAATCGTCTGGGCTGCAGAAATGCCAAAATCGGCATCGACCAGCGTGTTTTCAAATATTACGGCCGTCATGGGCTTCCAGGGCGGACGATAGAGGACGATTGTCGAAGACAGTTCAGTGACGATATGTAAAAACGTCAGCGTCGCACCGGTGAGTGCCCCGGCCAGCATTAGCGGGGCCGTGATGGTCAGAAAAACGCGAGCGGGTCTGGCACCTAAACTGATTGCGGCTTCGTCGAGAGCAGGATGAACCTGGCGGAGTGCGGCTTCAGACGCTTTAACGGTAAAGGGCAGGTTTCGGACGACGTAAGCCAGTGCCAGAATAAACCACGTCCCGGTGAGCTGCAGAGGTGCCTGATTGAAAATCAGGATCATCCCGATGCCCAGCACGGTTCCGGGAATAACATAAGGCAACATGACAAGACCGCTAAGCGAAGGCGCAAGGAATGTGTAGCGTTTACGCACCAGAACGTAAGCCACGCCCAGTCCACCGGCAAAGGCAACCAGCGTGCCCGAAAGACCCAGTGACAGCGTGACCCATGCGGGCATCAACCCGTTTTGCCACATGGTTACATAGTTAGCCAGCGTGGGCGTCAGCGTTGGCAGGCCCACACGCCATTTAACAAAGCTTGTAACCAGCACAGTGATGTGCGGGACAAAGGCCAGCAGCAGAACACAGCCGCTCAGAAAAAGGGTCAGGCAGTGACCTGCACGGGAGAGTTCGCGTTGTTCGGGACGCCGTGATGAAACGGCAGCATAGCCACGACGTGAAAGATAGAGCTGCTGCATCATGAGAAAAAGGCTGGAAATCGCGACCAGAACCACTGAACCCGTGGCCGCCAGTGCAGGGTTTCTTCCCGCTTCACTCAGAAACGCGTTATAGATCAGTACAGGTAAGACATTCAAATCAAGACCAATGATGCGCGGTGTGCCGAAGTCTGACAGGGCCGCCATCATCGCCAGATAGAGCCCTGTCACGATTCCCGGCATGGCTAACGGAATCTCCACTGTCAGACGGGCACGTAAGGGGGATGCGCCCAGGGACTCAGCTGCCTCAATATGGGACGCATCCAGTTGCCGAAAGGCGCTGTAACTGAGCAGAAATATAACCGGAAAAACCAGCCAGGTGATGACCCAAATGACCCCATAAATGCCCACAATTGACGTCTGCAGGTCCAGCAACGTCGTCACAATCCCGTTGCGTCCCAGCAGAAGCCGCCAGGCATAGGCACCAAGGAAAGGGGGAGAAACCGATGCCATTGTCACCATGAAAACAAGCGCGTTGGCGCCTGCAATTCTGAAGCGCGCGATCATATAGGCCAGCGAAACGCCAATTAACGCGGCGAGCGTCGTGGCAAAAAAGGAAATCATCAGGCTGTTCAGGGTAGCGTGCAGCGTTTCACTGGTGGCAATAAAGGCAAAATAATGGCTGAGCGTATAGGTCAGCGTCGGATTTTCTGCTGTGATAAATGCATTCGTCGCGTGCCCGAGAATGACTGTTCCGTCTGGCTGCAAGGTAGCCGTCAGCGATTTTGCCGCTGTTCGACTGAAAAGGCTTCGCGGCGCTTGCTGAGTCAGGAGTAAAGTGTCGCTGCCCACGCCTAAATGCATTTCTCCGCGGCTTGCAGAGGTAACGCTGAGCGGCGATGTACTGTGAATCACTATTTTATTTGTGCCCGAGGCGACAAAACGCAGTGGTTCATCGCCACGTTTTGTCACCGTCACGCCATCCTTATCTGTTTTCAGCGTATAGTCGCGAGTCATTTCCGGAACGGCGTCAAGCCCTCCAGCCCGACTTACAAGGGTAAATTTGCCACTGTCGCTCAGCAATGATGCGCTGAGCAGGCGAGCCTGAGGCCAGAGGATGGTTATTCCACAGAACAGCAGCATAAGGACGGTGAACCAGCGCCATGAATCACGAAGCCCTTTCATTTTGGTAACGCCGCCTGAAAACGTGCGACGACAACCTGTTTAGGGTCCTGTGGCGAGATAATATTGAGCGTGCTCAGATCGGGAAGCGCAGCGGGAGTCGCGACATCTGAGCGGGCTGAACGACGTATCGTGAGATCCCTGACTTTTTCATGCGTGTCTTTCTGTCCGAGAAAGTCGATAAACAGTTTGGCCTGGTCGGGATGAGGAGCGCCCTGAACGACAGCCTGTGCATCAATCTGACCGGTCACCGCATCAGTGGGATAAACAATGCTGACCGGCAGTCCGTTGGCTTTCCATTTAGCGCCCAAATCTTCGTTTATCCAGCCTGCCGCGGCTTCGCCATCACGGACGGCGTTGAAGGCATCATCGGAGCCTGCTGCGATCCGTGCACCTTTGACCAGATTGCTGATAAACGGCCAACCAAACTGTCCGGCAAGCGCCGATATCAGGGTATAACCGGTTCCCGAACGGGCCGGATCGGGGATGATCAATGTCCCCTGTTTTCGCCATTTTCCTGTCACCATATCAGCCTGCGAGGACGGCATTTCTGTTGAAGGGACACGCTTCGTACTCACGATGATGGGTTGCAGAAGAAGGGTAAAAGGATGCCAGATATGACGTGGATCTGCGGTGACCATTGCACTGTCTGTTTTGCTCTCATAAGGCTGGAACAGAGCCGCATTTTCATCATAAATCTGTGTGGGGCCGCCCCACAGGAGATCGGCTGAAGGGTTGCCTGCTTCGGCGCGCAGCCTTTCGACCACTTCGCCAGTACCGCCTCTTACCAGTGTGACGTTAATTTCCGGATGCACTTTTTTAAACATCTCAAGGACAGGTGATGTCGTCGTTTCACCGTGAGCCGTGTAAATCACCAACTCAGAAGAACTGGCGGTGCCCGTCATTAATAACGCGCTGACGGTCAACGCGACCAGGGAATAAAACACCTTACTCATTGTCGGCACACTCCTGCATTTAAATCCAGTTAATGGTTTAATTAAATTGTGAATGTGGGCAATTAAACGGGGCTTTTATGATTTTTTTATGACAAAAATCGATTTTTTTAAAAATTGAGCGCTGGACGTGATTAGGCTCTCCATTCTATTATCCATTTAATGGATTTAAAAAAGGCGAAAGCACTGTGGCATACCCGGGTAATAACCATGCCTTTTCAGGCCGCTATAATCGCAGGCTGGTTTTTGATCTGATCCGTACGGCTGGTGTGCTATCGCGATCGGACCTGGTCAACGCAACAGGACTCCAGCCTCAAACGATTACTAACATCACAAAGGATTTGCTTGAGCGTGGGCTGGTCAGTGAGGAAGGGCGCCTGCAACACCGACGCGGTGCCCCGCAAAAGTTGTTGCGGCTTAACCATCGCGCAGGTTGTGCTTTAGGAATACATCTTGATCGGAAAGGGATTACTGCTGTCGCCTGTGACCTTGCCGCAAATGCGTTAGCCAGCCTGCACGCGCCAATGGAGTGGAATAATCCTGAAGCGAGCCTCGACACCATCGCCCACGTCATTGCCGATCTGACGCTGAAGTGTGAGGGGATACCTGTGTGGGGAACCGGCATCGCGATGCCGACCCTGCAGGAGGCCGGATACGAGGAGTACGTCGGTGCACCGGGTTGGCAGTCGTGGAGCCAGATTCCCGTCGCCGACAGGCTTGAAGCGCGCTGTGGGGTACCGGTTATTGTTGAGAATGATGCGACTGCCGCTGCGATAGCAGAACGCCATGCGGGGGCAGCCAGTGGAATGACGCATTACGTCTATATCTTCGTCGGTCACGGACTGGGTGCCGGAATCATTGTCGACGGTCTGCCGTTTCAGGGGGCGTTTAACAATGCGGGTGAGATTGGGATGATCTGCTGGCCACCTGAGTTAACGAAGTGCCCCCGCGATATTCCCCCTTTCTCATTAGAGGAGCTGGCAACCACGTTGAACGTTGACCTAGATGCGGTTGAAAAGCCCGGCTATCTTGAAAAATTGTACGTTCAACGCGACAGTCAGCTGATGTCATGGCTGGAATGCAACAGTAAGCGGTTACGTATCCTTATTTCAGTCATTGAAAACATGTTCGATCCGCAGAAAATTTTGATTGGGGGCTATCTTCCTTCAGCGCTGTTTTCCTCGCTGGTTGATCGCACCTATCCATTACTTCCTTCTGTCTCTGCCCGAAAAACAAGAGACACGTCGCGGTTAGAAAGTGCGCGTCTTGGAGCTATGGCCCCTGCAATTGGCGCTGCGCTTTTGCCCGTAATAGCTCATGCCAGCCCGCATTTCAGACAACTGTCGCTGATGCGCACCAGAACTCAAACTATAGATCCTGAGGTTTTATTTGATCGGATTGCTGGTAAGGTTGATTAAAATCGTTGCCAGTTGGATGGCATGAAAGCATATCTAACCGTGCTTTCATTTTTTAATTTGTATATTCCTCAAATGATGTCTCCTTTTGGCACCGGGCTGCTGTTGCAGCCCTCCTAAATCAAACTTCAATAGACTCAGATATCTCCAGGGCATCATCCACTTCAATACCGAGATAACGGACGGTACTTTCGAGATTTTTGTGACCTAAAAGTAGCTGGATCACTCGAAGATTCTTCGTTTTTTTATAGATCAGACATGGCTTGGTTCTTCGCATAGAATGCGTACTGTACAGAGTCTCGTCGAGACCCAGCTTATCAATCCATCCATGAAAAATACGGTTATATTGCCTGGTTGAGATATGTCGTGAAGAACCGACGCGGGACTGGAATAGATAGTCGCTACTATGTAGATGAGCCATTTTGATCCAGGCTGCTACAGCCTCTCTTGTTCCTTTAGTAAGTTCAAACTGTACAGGACTTCCAGTTTTTTGCTGCAGCACTGTCGCTCTGCCCGAAACAGAGTGGCCATAGGCTACATCAGAAACTTTTAGCTTTACCAGATCACAGCCCCGAAGTTTACTGTCCAGAGCCATGTTAAACAGAGCTAAATCGCGTACTTTTCCTTCCAGCTCAAGTCTGATACGGATACCCCAGATATGAGAGATCTGAAGAGGCCGTTTCTGGCCAATAATACGGCCCTTGTTCCAGGGGGATGTTGTCATGCTCAATCTCCTTTGGGTTAGGAGATGTGATTATGGTTGTCCCATATGAGCGAAAAGCGGGCATTGGACTTTCCAAACTTACAAGGTAATCTAATTTGTAGGGTTATCACGTGATAAATGGACAGAATGGACAGAATTGGCAGATTTTAAAGGCGTTAGACATCAAGGAATGATTTCCATGTCCCGCAGGGCATACCGCGCTTTGAGCCGGTTTTGAAATTCAGTTGTACTCTCGTCCTTCTGTAAGTTCTTTCGCTTCCAAGCTAAATTGAGACTTTAATTTATCTTGATAAACACCTCCAATTAGTTTGAATATGGTGCAATTTCTCAACACAGGGTTTACCCAGATGGCTATGTCACCTCCTCCTATTTTTGAAGGCGACGACTATTACAGCGTCTCTGAAGAATTTTTTAGCAAATTACCAGCTGATCTAAGAGCGCCTTTTGAACAAATAATGAAGAAAGGGGCGGAGATTATTAGCGGTTGCGATAAAGAGATTGAAAGTCTGATTAGACTTATAAAGGTAATACCTACTACAACAAGCCTTAGTTACATTTATCGTCGGCTTCGTACGACCAAGTTTGAAATCACTACTGAGTCGATGCTGGAACAGGAGATGTTAACAACCGCGTTTGTGGTCAGCTATGCACGCTTGTTCGCCAAAAGCAATGGCACTTACGTTCTCCAACGGAATGATCTCCCTGTCCACCTACGGGCTGTTCATGATGATCTGTATAAAATTCGTAACGAACGTTATGCCCATAACGGAGGCCATAAATCGATTGACAGTTTAGTAGGGTTTGCGTTCAGCGGCACACAATTTTATGTGCAGGCACAAATGAGTTTAGGGCTTCATATAGGTGGAAGAAATGAGTGGGAAGACCTAATTAAATTCATCGACTCTTCAATTCACGAACGGCTTTATAAAATACTTGCGCGTTTGAAGGAGCAAACGGGCTATGAATGGATATTTCCAGACGGCCCGACACCAAGTTGGGTGGGCGATTACGGAGATTGAATAAGCCATGCGAATTGATATGCATCATTGACCTTCAAAGCCCTCAGTCAATAGGCACGCTTTTAAACCTCTTTTACGGAACACAGAAACCGGGCCATTAGCCCGGGCAAGAGCGGCAGAGCAAAATTTTTCTCTTTAATTTAGTTCAGGCAGGATCAATGACGGCAAGTTAGGTCCATTCCTGAAAACCAGCTGTAATGAGATCTTCTTTTAATTCTTTAAGGCATGATTGTGGTACAGCCAGCCAGAACAAGTTCTTTGCCCGAGTTATTGCGACATACCCGATACGTCCTTCTTCATCACCTGTACCTGAAAGCAGTGCTTTGATATTGGATTTCTTAGCCACATACATAACCGCACCGATAGACTCCCCTTTAACCTGATGAACCGTCTCGACTCTTAGCCCGTGTCCTTGAGCCGAAACTGTACTTGTCAGTGTCTGATCTGGTAATAATTTCTTAGTAAGTTTAGTTCCTACTTTGCCAGCAACTTTATATCCGCAGTGCTTTTCAATCTCTGCGAGAAGCATTTTAACATTCGTTAATAGCTTGGAGTGCCAGTCAGTCTTAGCCACAAGCGCAGACGAAGGGAGTCCCAAATCAGCGTTGCGACTGAAACACCATAGTAATCGCTTTAGTCCCTTCATCTCAGTATCATGTGATACCCCCTGAAGTCTAGAGCTGAGGCTATGGGGAATATCCTCCAATAAGCTGAGAATAGCCCGGGAGACCAAATTAAAGCATCCATGGTAGTCACCATGCTGATCCCTTAACAATGATGCTTCTGCTAACACCTTGACAATACCTTGTCCTGGAGGGACAGTCCTACCCGCAATTACTGCGGCTCTGTCTGCTCCCCGACATAGGAGCACAGCATCCTGATGTTGCATGCCTAACTTATCAATATGGGCCTTGTATGCATCAATTAATTTGGGAAGTTCCAAATCATTGTATCCAATGAAATAAGCTCCACCTTGTTCTCCCTGGCGGTATGGTTCGTCTTGGCGGCCACTAAGAATGTTGGCGATATTTATGATTGGAAGCAGGGAACGATAATTGCGAGTAAGCTTGTAGCCGGTCACCTCTGCACGATCCTCATAGCTATTCAGGAACTCACCGTCAGCACCAGCGAAGCCATAAATCCCCTGATTAACGTCCCCGATAAGCGTAACTTGAACCCCTGCAGTAATGAGTTGCTTTAAAATTTCCTTATGCAGTGTTCCCAAATCCTGAGACTCATCGACAAGTATTTGCGGGTAGCGGGTTGCCAGCGCCCTCAATACTGCAGGTTGAGAATCTAGGGTCCTATACACCCAGTATCGACCAATATCATGAGTGTAAGCCCCTAAACGTCCAAGATCATGAATAATCCTTAAAACCTTATCTTTATCAATTGCTTCTATGGTATTTCTTGTATCGGAATAAAAGACAAAGTCCCCATTTAATATGCTTATTTTTATGTCTTTTAATGGCATAGGGGGGTGACCTTCACGCCAATATTTAAACCTAGCAAGAAAAGGTTCAGAACCTGACACCAAGTATGCAGCCTGAGGTGCGGCCATAGTCCTGTAAGCATGGGGACGTAAAACATGTTTGGTAAAAAACCCGTCAAGTGTATCGACTTCCACCCTTCGACGACTAGCATCGTCTGGTAGGCCAGCAGCGATTTCCGCATATCCTGCATTGAAGGTATTGACAGCAACATTGGAGAAAGACAACAGCACAACGCGGCCGCGACTGTTTTGCATTTTCTGCCGAATGGCGATCAGGCGCCGAATGGCTGTAGCTGTCTTCCCGCTTCCTGCGCAAGCAGTGACAGCAATTGGCCCTAAAGGTGCTTCTATGATATCTATCTGTTCCTTTGATAGTTTCAAAGCTTGACCACTCCCTGACAGACATGCTGAATAGCTTTTTTAAGGTACTCAGGGACTTCAAAATCATTTTCTTTCAAAATCTGTTCTGCTAATGCCTGGGCGAATCGACCTTTCTGAATATTGCCGTTGCCTTTTCGCTCAAACATTCCGCAGAACAACGCTTTGGTTTTTGCGGTATTGTCTGGCTGTGCATCAACTATATTACGCAGAGCTATAGAGATTTTTGGATGCGGGTCGGCTAATGCAGTAAGCATTGGATCGCGGTTCGCCTCAATGAGTGCCAGATCATATTCAAGGGTCTTCAATCCATGAAAAACTTTTACGAAATTATCCTCCAGACTCTTCATCTTCATGGTGTTTGCCGATAACCGCACCTGATCTCCCAACGCTGGATAAACCTCTTTCCTTTTAACTTTTTTCTTTTTCTCAGCATTGCCAGCAGGCTCTTCATCATCAAGAGTATCTGTTTCTTCCTGGTAGGCAGCCTCAGAAAGTAAGTCATCAATTTCCTTTTCAGCCTGTTCACCCTCTGCAACGGCTTCAACTTCTTCTTCAAATGGATCTGCATCGGTTACTACAGCGACGGGGATTCGCAGCCCCCGCTCTCCAAAAAGCGGGAGGAAGGAGTCAAAATTAAGTCCCTCAACGCTAATGAGACTGACCCCATATCCCTTGAGATCAAAGTTTATCTTCTTAGCAAGCGCGTCAATCAACATGAGTTCTGCTGCGCCCTCAACAAAAATCACCCGGCGTGCAAAAAATAGTTCAGCCCTTGTTACGTCCAGATACCGCTCTAACTTTTCGCGTTTTCCCTTTTCAAATTTGATATCACGTGGAAAGAAGGTCTCAACGCCAGCTTCGTTTTCGATCAAGCATACAAGAGAGTCCAGCTTTGAATTACTGGCAAAATTTGGGGAATGGCTGGTGACAAATAGTTGTACAGGCTTTTCGCCTTCACTCGTTGGAATTCCTGCAAGGTATTGCAGCAATACGCGCTGCAATTGTGGATGCAAATGCGCTTCAGGTTCCTCAATAATCAAACTTCTGAAAGCAGAATCAGTATTCTTAGCCAATTCACTAAGTACTACCGCCATGAAGATCAGATTATTGAAGCCCAATCCATTCTTATCAATTTCCATGGCTTCAGCTGTCAGGGTCAGTCGGGAAGAGAGGCGCTGAAAATCAGTCACGCTGAGCCCAACGGCAAGCTCCTGAGCTAGCTGAGAACCCATCATGGTATCATGTCTGGTTGATATCGCTTTATGGGTACTCTGAAGGGATTTGTCTTGTTTAAGTGTTTCGTCAAGTTGCTTTAAAGCTGTATTTATTGTGTCACGACCTGCATCATCGGTGAGCAAATGAAGTAATCGAGCCAGCTGGCTATTACGGTTAGGTCGAAGGCCCTGCGCGGCATCGCGGAGAGGCTGGAGATAGACCCCCCGAAGATTCTCCATCATATCCGAGGTAAGCGAAACTTCTGGGTGATCACCGCACCAACGCCGGACTTTGAATCGTCCCGTCTTATCCATATCGGTATACTGGACATGGATATGCGCCTCCATGGTCTTGTCCCCATTTGGCTTGAGGGCAGTAATAAAGTCCGCTTCATCTTCAAGGCTAAGATCTCGGAAGACAAAATGGAAACTTATATCACCAGTTGGATCACCCTCATGCGGACGGTGTCTATCAGAAGCATCGAGGCGAGGATAATTCTCATCATGACCTGCAAGAAGCGTTCGGAGTGCATCGATTGCTGCACTTTTCCCTACGTTGTTTGGGCCTACCAGAACATTTAAACCGGGTTGAAATTTCAGAGTGGCTTCGCGCAGTTTGCGAAAATTCTCTATAGTGAGCTCTGCAAGATACATAAAGATCCCTTTCCTATGTTGCTATTCTGAATAAATTACGCGAAGCGTGAAATTATTCCAGCTTGAATAAGCGCGTATCCATTGACCTGCGTCCAATTTTTTTGACATGAAATTTCTATCGAAACGTCCTCTTCTGGCACATAGCGGACTAAATGTAGTTTTATATCTGCTTTGGCGAGAGTTGTCAGTGTGCAGTTGTTTCTCCTGTTCCCGGATAACTTACTTAAATTGCAATGAGCTGAAGTACAGTAAGCCCGTTATTTTTGTTTGCACTGCTCAACGCTCATTTTTTATCAGTCGCTGACTTTGTGGTGAACAGAGAAGGTCTGGGCATATCGTTCACTACGGGTGCGCGGCGGACGTAAAAAAACCGGCTTCCGCCGGTTCAGGTTGTCATACTGCGTACACGTCATCGCATTTCGGCAGCCAGTCGGCGCTGCTTTCGTCCGTCAGCCCGAGGTTGGTCTGCACGCCGGTTTTCGTGCGCCGCTTCAGGTAGCTCTTTCCGTACTCGCGCAGGATGCTCTCCAGCGCCTGGCTGAAGGTCTTCATGCTGAGCGGGTTGCGGTAGCCGTTGGCCTCCATGTACGCCAGATAGGCGTGATAGAGGTAGCGCTTTGGCTGGAGCGGCCGGATGCCGGCGTTACCCATGAGCAGGCCGTTCGGCTCGGCAGTGGCAAACAGGTAGCCGCAGAAGTCCACCATCGGGTCGGCGTCGCGCTTGATGCGCATGGCCTCGCCGGAGTTCTGCTGCTGCTGAAGCAGTGCGCGGGCGTCCTGCGGGTTGCTGAAGCGCTGCATCAGCTGGCGCACGATGACGGCCAGCTCCGCCTGCATCTTCTCCTTCAGCTGCGGGTCGCGCTCGTCTGCCGGGATGATTTCCGCAAAGTGCAGGATAACCCGGCGGCGCGACACGCCCCCGCTGCGGTCGGTGAAGCGCATGGGGTTGTTGTTTACGGCCAGAATCACCGCCGGGATGTGCGTGGAGTAGGCGTCGCGGTACTTGGGGTCAACGGACACCGCATCGCCGCCGGTAATCGCCTTGATGCCCGCGCCGTCGCCGCTCCACTTCTCCTGGTCGGGCAGGCGGATGAGCGAATAGCCGATGACCGAGGCGCGCTCGCGCGACGACTCCAGCGTCTCGATGGTGGCCGACACGGCGTTGTCCGTTCCCGCCAGCATGGTGGCAATTTCCGCCATGATGCTTTTGCCGCTGCCGCCGGGGCCGGTGACCTCCAGAAACAGCTGCCAGTCGTAGCGGTTCGCCAGCACCATGAACAGCGCGGCCAGAATCACGTCCCGTTTCTCTGCACTGCGCCTGGCGGCGCGGTCGAGCCACTGCCAGAAGTGCGGCGCGTGGCTCTCCAGCGTTTCGCCGGGCACGGGGCGGGTGTAGTCCACGTCGCTCACGGTGCGCAGCCAGTTCTCGCGCCGGTGCGGGCTGAAGGTGCCGCTGCGGGTGTCGAGCACCCCGTTGCGGAATCCGATGAGCTGTCGCTGCGGCGCGGCCTGCTGGGGCAGCATCAGCTTGAGCGTGTCCACCACGCCCGCCACCTTGCCCGCCGAGAACGGCGCGCGCAGGCGCTGAAACAGCCTCGCCACGTCGCGCCCGAACTGGTTGCCGGAAATCACCTTCCACGCCCCGGCCTCATAGCGGCAGAGGATTTCGCCGCTGGCGTCCACGGCCAGATTACGCCCGTAGTGCTCCGCGACGCGCTCCGCCTTCTCGCTGGCGCTCATGGCCGTAAACTCGGCCTCGCTCATGGTGTCGAACGGGCTGGCGGCGGGCGGGGCCGAGGCTTCGCGCAGCGCCTGCCGGGTGGCGTCCTCCCCGTGCGCGGTAAAGGCGTCGTTCCAGTCGCCGAACACCGGCGGCAGGGCAACCGTGGCGTTGCAGGCTGCGGCGGCGTGCTTCGCCTTACGCTGGCCGTCGCCGTTCAGGTCGCGGTCGGCGGCAATCACCAGCGGCAGCGTCGGATGCTTTTCACGGACGAGGCCGGCCAGGGAAAGGAGGTTCACGGACGACAGGGCAACCCACACCGCATCACCGGTCAGCGCGTGTACGGTCAGCCCGGTGACGTAGCCCTCGGCGAGCCAGATGCGTTTCGGCGTGCCTTTACCGCTCAGGACGTGGCAGGTGCCTTTCACCTGGCCGCCCTTAAGCGTGCGCTTGTCACCGGCGGCGTTTATCAGCTGGACGTTAACCAGCGCGCCGTCCGCATCGTGCAGCGGCACCACCAGGTCGCCAGGGCGGTAAGTGGTCAGCGCCACCTTATGCGGCTTCGTGAGCGTCAGGCAGGTCTGCTCCGGCAGCCCCTTACGGGACAGGTAGGCGTTGCAGGTGACTGCCTTCGCGCTGCTCACCAGTTGCTGCGCCAGCGCGGCCGCCGCCGTGCGGGTGGCCTCGTCGTCCGGCTCTGCCGGTGCCGCTTCCGTGACCGGCGGCAGGTTGCCGGTGAGGTCGTTCACGCGCGCGGCGGCCCCGGTCAGGCTGACGCCCAGCGCCTTCTGCACCAGGTCCATACCGTCACCGGCCCCGCACTGGTTGCAGAACCACGTCCCGCGCCCCTCTTTATCGTCAAAGCGGAAGCGGTCTTTGCCGCCGCACACCGGGCACGCCGTGTGCCGGTTCTTCACCACCTTCACGCCCAGCGCGGGCAGGATGCGGGGCCACTGGCCCCGCGCGGCGCTGGCCGCGTCTGATACGGTCATTTTCATTATGTTTTCCCTCAGTGCAGCGGCGGCGCGTCGTGAATGCGCCCGCAGAGTTCGTCCATCACCACCTGGCCTAAAAAGCTCAGGCACGGGGCGGCCTTCAGCGGCCCGGCGGTCAGCAGGTCGTCGAGCAGCGCGCAGGCAATCTCCAGCCCGCGCGCCCGGCCGTGCTGGCGCAGGTAGAAGCCCTCCAGTTCGGTCTCAATGGCGCGCTCCAGGCGGGCCAGCGTCAGGCCGGAATGTCGCTGCTGCTCACAGCACAGGGTGAGCCAGGCGCAGGCCACGGCGCGGCGGGACAGCGCTGCGCGCAGCTCAGGGGACAGGGTGCGGGCGTTCATGCGCCGACCTCCCCGTTCATCCAGCCGTCGCGGCAGCGGGTCACCACGTCATCCAGCTGGCCGGTGATGAGAAACAGCAGCGAGGCCAGCTGTTCGCTGTCGGCAGGCTCCGGCGGGGTGCAGCAGTCGCGCAGGGCCGCCGCGTCGCAGGCCAGACGTCCGGCGTTGCGCAGGTGCTCCAGACGGGCGAGGTCGTCAAGGGTAATGGTGGCGTGGTTCACGGGCGCACCTCCGCAACCGGCAGGCGGGCGGCAAAGACCAGAACACAGTCGCGGGCCAGCAGCTGGCGGGTGGCACGTTCGGTGGCGGCGGTGGTACGAAGCATCTGCACGCGGGCGTGGCGCTCACAGCGGCGCACGGCGGCAAACACAAAGACAAATTCTGAATACGGGGAATTAAGGGCGGCAGCCATAGGGGCAGTCTCCAATAAGTAGCGGTTATCGCCACCACCGGAGTTCCTACGCTCACTGGTGGTGACCCGGACGGGGGTAGGAATACCGGCCTTATTGGAAACCGGCCAGCCCGAAGGCTGCCCCGCCCGGGCCACCATTACGAGTACGGCGCAACGGATACAGAACCGTTGCCCGAATAACGGGTGCACTGAGGCTGAGACACAAAAAAAGACGCATGGCGCGTCTGGTGTCGCCAATAAGTAACTCGGGTTCCTACGCCCGGCTGCCGATTTTACGGCAGCAGAAACACTGTACCAGGGAAGGCCCCCGGCGCGCAAGCCGGGGAAAGCGAAGAAATGCAGCATGACGGACGGTCTCAGCGGTGGGTGAAGGTCATGCCGCACTCCCCTGACCGCGGGAGGCGATGCGTTCGTTCATCCAGGCGTTCACCTCGCTGGCCGCCCATGCGACGTTCTTGCCGCCGAGCGAAATCTGCGCGGGAAAGGCGTCGCGGCTGATGAGGTCGTAAATCGTCGAGCGGGACAGGCCGCAGACGTGAATGACCTCCGGCAGGCGCATAAATCGCTCCTGAACCGGCGGCGCGTAAGGGGCTGACGGAGCCGCCGGGGCGGAGGGGGGGGCGGTTAAAGCAGTGTGCATGGGCTACCTCTCGTTGATTCCATACGGAGCCGGGCGGGTACGTCCGGCATCGGGCAGTTCTGTATTCTGGGCATATTTTTGTGGGAATCAACAGGGCGGGATTGTGTCACCACCCTTACAAAATGGTCGTTTTCTGCTCATGTAAAACGAATATAAACGAATAAAAACATATAAAGACGAGGTAAAATCAGGCCTTAGTTTCTGGCTATTGAAAATGGAAAATTAAAAGGAAATAACGCGGATAAGTGTCCGGCAGGCTTTTTGAGAGGATGAAGGATGGTGAACAGTGGGTGAAGGATGTTTTTTCAACTGTTCACCCTTTAATTTACTGTATTACTTATTTTTTTCCTCTGATGAAGAAAGGTGAAGGATTTATATAAAACTAAAAGTGGAATGTGGGGGTTCGTGAGACCTTTCCCTGGCTGGCCAGAAGAAGGGCCTTTTGTCTGAGCCGTTACACAATGTCATCAGGTGGCACCGCCTGTGCCACCCCCGGCACAATTGACTGACTGAAAACGACCAGACAGGAAAACGAAATGGCCCTGAAATGTCCCGAATGCGGTCAGGTGGCTCATACCCGGACCAGTTCTTATGAAGCACCGTCCGTAAAGCGCACCTGGTACCAGTGCCGGAACCTTGACTGCTCCTGCACATTCACCGCACTGGAGAGCGTCGAGAGAATCATCATGAAGCCCGGCAGGCCTGTTGCCACTGAGGCAGAGGTGAAGAGCGGCACGGTACGTCAGCCGCAGACGCTTGGCCGCTACGGTTCAGCCTGTTCCCGCAGGGACCGGCACGCACAACCCTGAAAGAATGAAGACGGCCAGAAATATCTAATGCCCGGCATATGCCGGGCTTTTTTATGTCTGTTGCATGAGTGCATGTCTGTGCTGCATGAAATCGCATGAGTCTTCGGCACCTGAAAACGGCAAAAAACGCCAGCAGCAGCGCGGCGCGGAGCCATTCATGCAGGTGCATGAAAACCACTATGTTAAGTGCGCAGGCGTGGCGGGGCTACGAGAGCGCGCAATGGGGTATGAGTTACTAATTCGTCATACTCCCCAAAGTTTCTCCAGGTCTAATGTTTCACTCTGTGGGGCTTTTTCAGATTCTAATTTATCAATCTGAACTAGGAGAGGTGTGTGGAAAGCTGTACCTGATATCACGCAGCCACCCGGAGGCAAGGTAGGGATCAATGAGCGCGATGCTGCATCAAGAGTGCTAAGTGTATTCTTTAATAAAAAAAGGTCATTCTCATTCACAAGTCTGTGAATAAAGTAATTATGAAGTTGAGAAATTATGGTTGGTGATATGTCATAAGGCCTCTGGCTAGATATTGTTACAAAATATCCAAATTTTCGACCTTCTTTAATTATTTCTTCAAATAGTTCTAGTCTGTAGTCTTTCCATGTTTCAGCTTCTCTGCCAGACTCCTCCGAAAGAATATTGTGAGCTTCATCGATTATTAGATGGAAACTTTCAATGAGGTTGCTTGATGACTTATGTTCTAGGAAAGAGCATTTCGCTATCATCATAGGGATGGTCTTTTTGATTTGTTGATTGCAGTCCCTGAGGGAGATTATCAATATGGGTTTCTTTTGTATCACAGCATTTTGTATTTCAACTACTCGCGCAAGCGGTTTGCTCATTGCAGATATTTTGCTGATCAATGGTGAAATATGTTCATACTGAACATAGTTTCGCGAGACGGAATTTATTAATTGAAGTGTGGCACGTATGGCAATTTCCTCAAAAACATTATTGGTTTCAAGTTTTGCACCGAAGAGGTTTGTAAGATGAGCTATAGCATCATCAGGTTTATCAATATACTTGGCTACTGGATGAAGAAATTTATTTTGCACAGAGTGCCAAGTGAACTTTGATATCTCCTCGTTAATAGAGTTTTGGATCGCAGGCTCAAAGTAAATAATTAGGCTTTTCAGTAGGTTAATTGTTTCCTTGTGTGGGTTTGGACCGAACATCACTCGAATAGTATTATGCAGATAGTCATTTACATCATTATCGAAAGTGAATTTGTTTCTAACTAAATGAGATAAGAATGGTTTTTGAGTTTTCTCGGTGGCTGAAAATAATACCGATAGAAGTTCATCGTCCCAAAATTCAGATGGTGTTAAGAATAATTTATCGCCATCTTCTCTGGTAGTTAATTTGATAGAGTGAGTAATCTCAGGAAAGTTCTTTGAAATTGTTTCATACTCTCCATTGAAATCAATGACTACAAATTTGGATTTATTTATTTCATCTTTATTTTTTATTTTATCAAACAATGAAGAGTATAGCTTTGCTAAAGTATTTGACTTGCCGCTTCCAGTATTCCCAAAAATCCCCATGTGAGAGTTGAAAATCCCATTTAGAGGTATTTGTATAGGTAACTCTTCTAGGCTTGAAACGCCAATATTGATAACTGACTTTTTATCTTTTGTCCTGAAGTTATAAATTTCACTAATTTTTTCATCTGAAATAAGGTGTAAGCTATCGTTAATTATAGGGAGATGCTTTATGCCAGAATGGAACTTTCCTTCAAAAAAATATCCGATGATATTAAGTTCAACATAGCGTTCAAACTTTTTCTGTTCAATCTCATCGCTTCTGAAGTTAATGTTTTCGATTGTTTCCTCGCCAATTATTTTCCCGACAATGTCTTGATAACCTTTTCTCATTAATACAAATTCATTTATAGCTATGCCACGAAGTATTTTTCCATTAAAGAAATACGTAGTTTGATAAAGCTCGTGAGCTATTTTAGCCCTAACAGCAGTGCCCTTTACTTGCGTTACAAAGCCAACTGTTAATTCGTCCATGAAATCCAATCCCCATTATCATTTCTGAATACTCTATCAATAAACTTATCAAAGTTTATGTAATGACCTTCATTTTTAGGATAAATAAAGCTGATGCGACTATCATTTACTAATGTACTAATTTGAGTTTTGCTAGCATTACTATAGCAAAATACAAAAATTCTCAAGGTAGGGTTGCTTAAAGATCTTTTTATAATTTCTAAAATGTGTTCATCCTGAAAGGAAAAACCAAAGCATATTAATACTGTTTGCGGTTTTTCTAATTCGTAACTAAGAAGCCTTAGAGATTGATAGTAATGTTGCTGAAATACAGTCTCTGAAAACTTTTCTTTTGTGGGATTTACAATAGCTAAAGATTTGTAGAAACTTACAAAATCTTTTAAATCATCAGAATCACCATCTGAAAGGTTTAGAAATCTTTTTAGAACTTCTCCAGTATCAAAAACTGCTTCCGAAAACTCAGAGATTGTTTTTTCACATTCCAACTCTATCACCTCAGGAGAGGTGGAAGGGTAACTGATTGTTATTTCTTCATTTTCATTTCTTTTCCATGAAACTGAACCATGCATTTTAATTAAGTTAACGCTTGGTAGCTCATGTTTATACATATCATGAGTCCCTTGATGCCAACTGGTTAAATGAAAGTTACTTATACTAAGTTTTCTTTTTTTGAAACCTAATGCACCATCATTAAAGTTAAATGTTTTTTTCTGGAGAATATTGTCGGCTGCGTTTTCAAAAAAAAGATCATAATTAGTTGTGAAAATATTTGCTCTTCTAATTTGAGCTGAACCTTTTTTTTCCAAAAGGAAAATCAATTCTTCAAGAAAATCAGAGTAGCTTTTAATAGTATCATTATAGTTTTGTGGGAAAGGTTTTTTGGGAGTGCAAAAAGTTTTTTCAATAATGTTTTTATAATAAGAGTGCAATATGAAGTTTATAGAATCCTCATCCTCTTTTACATCAGGATCTGTCAGTAAGTCTTCGTATGTTTTGCCATTCCTTACATGTAAGGTCGGGATGTATGATGCCGAAGCTCCCGAGCCGAAGAGGAAATTAATGTTTTTGTCATAGATGTTTGATGATTTACAAGGGAAGTCATTGGCGCCCATTTAAATTCCTTATTTAACATTATTAATATAGCATCCCCACCAATCCATTAAAACAATGCGTTGCTCTAAATATATTGAGCGATTGTAAGCCCGACGGATTTCATTTTTGTCTACATGAGCTAACGCAGCTTCAATCACATCAGGATTTAAACCCGCTTCATTCATAATGGTGCTAGCTATAGCTCGAAGCCCATGAGCAACTAATTTACCTCCAAAACCTATACGCTTTAAAGCAGCATTTGCAGTTTGGCTATTCATAGGCAACTTGGGATCGTTGCGACTAGGAAAAATGTGCTCTCGATGAGCGCTGATTGTTGTCATCACTTCAAGGATGCTTATTGCTTCCGCCGATAAAGGAACAATGTGCTCACGTTTAGACTTCATTCGATCAGACGGTATGGTCCAAACCTTATTATCGAGGTTAATTTCAGCCCATCGAGCGCCTGATGCCTCTGAAGGCCTTACTAGTGTTAAAAGTTGCCATTCAATCAAGCAACGAGTTGATACCGTCAAATTTGAGGTACGCAGTGACCTTAAGAGCTTAGGCAACTCTTCAGGTTTTAAGGTTGGCATATGCTGCTTCTTAGGTTTTTCAAATGCCATGCCAATACCTGATGCAGGATTAGCATCAATCAAACCTGTGTTTACTGCATAAATCATTACTTCGTTTATACGTTGCACTAAGCGGCGAACCGTTTCAAGCGCACCACGCGCTTTTATAGGTTCAAGAGCTTCAACTAATGTTCTGGCTTTAATTTGCTGAACTGGGATTTCTCCAACAGCTGGAAATACGTCCTTCTCTAATGAGCGCCAAATATCTTTTGCGTAATCAGGCGTGACGCTTTTACTTTTAAGCTGGAACCAATTGGCGGCCACTGTTGAGAAAATACTATCCAGAGCAATCTGGTTCTGTTCCTCTTCAATCTCAGCCTGCACTTGTGGATCGATCCCATTAGCTAATAGGGCAAGGTAATGAGCTCTCAAGCTGCGGGCATTGGCAAGAGAAAGGGCGGGGAAGGCCCCTAATCCGATCATTGTCCGTTGCTTCGTAGCAGGACGCTGGTAGCGAAAGCGCCATAGCTTCTTTCCGCTAGTTTTGACTATCAGGAATAGCCCGTCGCCATCGTGTAGTGTCAGATCTTTTTCGACTGCTTTAGCACGCAGCACTTCTGTATTGGTCAACGGGCGCGTAGTCCTTGCCATGCCTGTGTTTCCTGCCTGAATTGGTATACGTTATTGGCATACATTCTACCGTATACCAATTCGTATACCAATAATCACCGGATTTAGCCGGATTTGCTCGGACTATTACAGACACAAAAAAGCCCGCAGGGCTTGTGCCATGCGGGCTTTCAGGATTTCACCGGACGTATCCGGATCATTATGTGGTGGAGCTGGCGGGAGTTGAACCCGCGTCCGAAATTACTACACCGTCGGCACTACATGCTTAGTACAGTCTTTACATTCGCCGGTCAGCTGCGGACAGACACGCCACTAACAGACTAGCCTGATTCAGTTTAACGCTTCAACCCCAGGCAAGGCATCCACGCGATCTCTTTTGGGTTTGACCTCTCTTGATCCCCGTCCTAAGAGCGGAGGCTAGGGAGAGAGGGCTCTAAGCAGGTTATTAAGCTGCTAGTGCGTAGTTTTCGTCGTTTGCGACTATTTTTTTGCGGCTTTTTACGAGGCCAACCGCCCCTCGGCATGCTCCTAAGGCTTCACAATCCCGTCGAATCCAGAATCAGCCCCAGAACTTCAAATACTAGCAAAAAAGCGTATCGAAATCCAGTGTTTAACGATTGGCGTTCTTCATGATACGCGCTTTATCCATTTGCCATTCGCGATCTTTGATGTCATTGCGCTTGTCGTGCTCTTTCTTACCGCGAGCAACGCCAATCTTTAGCTTACACCAGGCGTTTTTCCAGTAGAGCGACAGCGCCACAACGGTATAGCCTTCGCGGTTCACACGGCCGTAAAGTGAGTCCAGCTCACGCTGCTTCAACAGCAGTTTACGGCTGCGGGTAGGATCGCAGACCACATGCGATGAAGCCACCGCAAGTGGTTGAAAAGTGGAACCGAACAGATAAGCTTCACCATCACGCAGCAGAATGTAGCTGTCGCTGATGTTGGCTTTACCTGCACGGAGTGATTTAACTTCCCATCCCTGTAGCGACAGGCCAGCTTCGAACTCTTCTTCAATGAAGTATTCGTGGCGGGCGCGCTTGTTCATGGCAATGGTGGCAGAACCGGGTTTGTGTGCTTTTTTCTTTGTCATAATGCCGCGTATTTTACATCACTTGGTCGGTTATCGCATCCCCAGTCCAGCGGGGCAGCAGGAAACGGGGTATTCTAGCACACCATGGCAATGAGGAATTTTTGTTTAATCGCTGAAAATGCTATTATTTAGCGGTTTTGTGACGAACAGGAACCATTATGGCTCAGATTAGTCGTTCGGCGCTTGTCCCCTTTAGCGCCGGACAAATGTACCAACTTGTAAATGATGTGGATGCGTACCCGCAATTCCTGCCGGGCTGCACCGGAAGCCGCGTACTGGATGCCTCAGAGAATCAAATGACGGCTTCAGTCGATGTGTCGAAAGCGGGCATCAGCAAAACATTTACCACCCGAAATACGCTGACCGACAACCAGAGCATTCATATGCAACTGGTCGATGGGCCGTTCCGTAAGCTCACCGGCGGCTGGCGCTTTGTCGATCTCGGGGATGATGCCTGTAAGGTCGAGCTGAGCCTGGAGTTTGAGTTCACCAACATGCTGGTCGAAATGGCATTTGGTCGAATCTTCAAAGAGCTGGCCAACAGCATGGTGCAGGCCTTTACCCAGCGCGCCAAAGAGGTTTACAGTGCCTGATATCTCTGTCGAGGTGGTGTACGCCCTGCCTGAAAAACAGTATCAGCATTACGTAAAACTGGAAGAGGGCAGCACGGTTGAGCAGGCTATCCGCAAATCAGGCTTGCTGGAACTGCGGCCTGAAATCGATCTCGCCAGCAACAAGGTGGGGATTTACAGCCATCCGGTAAAACTGAGCGATACCGTGCAGGAAGGCGACCGGGTTGAAATTTATCGTCCGCTGATTGCCGACCCGAAAGAGCTTCGTCGTCAACGAGCAGAGCGCGCGGCAAGCAGTAAAAAATAATCTCTCGGTTCGATTTCTGAGCATGAAAAAGGCGCTGATTAGCGCCTTTTTACGTTCTGTCTTTTACGTTCGCTCTTACTGCGTTCGATGGTGCTAAGTCGCTTGTCGGTAACGACCCTGGCGTCCTGGATTAATTATCCTGTGAAGAAGACAGCGCGGGCTTGTTATCGATGTTGGTCAGTACGCCGCTACGGTCAAAGGTCAGGGTCAGCGTTTGCTGTTTCACCTTCTCGTGGCCTGGCTCCTCACGGAAGACGTAGTACCAGACATTGCTGCCAAAGGGATCTTTCATCATTGGCGTACCCAGCGTATAGGCAACCTGCTGCTGAGTCATACCGGTGTGAATCTTGGCAACATCGTTAGCAACCAGATAGTTGCCCTGATTGATATCGGGGCGATAAACAACGCGCTCTAAAGTGGAACATCCGGCGGTCATCATTAACATTACCACTGCCGCGGCAGTCAGCGTTTTACAGCGCATCTATACATTCCTTTTCCGGGGCGAAACGCCTTTTACAGGCTGTTCTTCTGCCATCAAATTCTGAACTCTGCCTGCGGCAGGCTTTATTATTCAGGCGACATTAGCTGTCGATGATAATAAACCTTTTCGCTATTGGAAACCTCTACAGAGCATGCATATGACCACGCTGTGGTAAAAAAGTGCATATCAGGCCGCTAAAAGTTCTTTCGCGTTAGCCAGTGTGTT
>Ga0308156_1000703_pt1 | contig 55866 bp, 43 predicted proteins | sample PhyAR2_FD_201041 | JGI IMG/M metagenome (GOLD analysis project Ga0308156, IMG submission 201041) | Phyllosphere microbial communities from UC Gill Tract Community Farm, Albany, California, United States - DLSL A.R2 | ecosystem: Host-associated > Plants > Phyllosphere > Unclassified | place: USA... | reverse complement strand
AGGGTTTATAATGAATTGTACACCAGCTGTATTAAATGCAGTGTTGTCATTTGTAAAAGTGATTTTGGATGTAGTGTCAGGGACATTACTTATACAAACTAATATTTTCATATACGATTGGTTTTACCCAAACTTACCATATTTTCATTTAATTAAAAAGTTTCAGATCAACCAAAATCCCTAGCGATGGCAGTTGACCGATATTGAATATTTTTAAAATTTTCAGGTATTTTTACATTATTTTTTTTGATGTAACAAGATTTTTAATGCTTTTGTTGCTGTTTTTGTAATTTTTCATTTTGAACAAGTGATTTTTGACAACAGACTTGTTTCGTCAGCAAATTGTCATTTTGTATGCTAGCATAGTAATTTTTGGATAAGTATAGATTTCTCAAGGGTTAGAAGAGTAATGAGGTCTTTTTCTATCATACAGAGATGTGGATTGCTATTACTAGGTATACGTATTATATTGGATATAAAGTTCAATTTGTCTAAGTTTGAAATAAAAAACATATGTCAACACGATTGGACCAATTGAATGAATTTTTGAAAGAGAGCCCAGCGGATCCTTTTTTGAAATATGCGATTGCAGCTGAATATCTCAAGCAGGGGAATGAGCAGGAGGCTATGTCGAGATTCGAGGATTTAGTACAGTCGAATCCAGATTATGTAGGAACCTACTATCATTTGGGTAAATTGTACGAAAAATTAAGTAGACAGGATTCGGCGATTGCTACGTACCGAGCTGGAATCGATATCGCCCGCAAGAGTCGTAATTTCCATGCCTTGGGCGAGTTGCAGGGCGCATTGGCAGTTTTGGCAGAGGATGATGATGATGATTTTTAATCTTTTATAATTTTTTGGTATTTAATTTGTTATGAGTTTATTGGTGTAACTGTTAGATGCTGATTTTTTTGAATTTAGAATGTGATGAAAAGGTATATTTGGATTGTGGGTTTGTGGTTGATAATTGGAATGGTGGGATGTGATAATCCCAAACAAAGTGTAGCCGTCTACAAAGATAATTTACAGGATCTTAAAGGAAGAGATAAGGCGGAAGTAGTAATTGGTGAGTACAAGGGCGTAATGCCTTGTGCGGATTGTGATGGGATTGAAACACTCATTTCTTTACATGCCGACAATACTTATCAATATTCATCTAAATATCTAAATAAAAGTGAGGATGTGTTTGTTCGCGAAGGAAAGTGGAAGTTGGATGGCAATATTATTACCTTAGATGGTGTAGATTATAAATTCAAACTTGGAAATAGGATGCTCAGTCAGCTGGATCTCTCAGGAAATGACATTACCGGAGATATATCCAAATACTACGTGCTGACGAAAAATTGAGTTCGCTTTATATAAATGATGTAATAACAAGAAAGCCGGCGGTACAACCGCCGGCTTTCTTGTTATTGAGTTTATTTTAGTCTTTAAAACATTCGAAGATATGATCGATGCTTTATTTTCATATGGGAGCAACTTTTCAAGCTTTATTGGGAAGTACTATTGGTTTTTTGTACAAAGTTCCTTTAACGTTTTTACGACAAAGTCGATTTCCTCCCTGGTATTATTTTTACAAAATGAAAAACGTACCGAGGGGCGTTCAGCGCTCGATTTGATCGCATTCAATACATGAGAGCCTATGTCGGTCCCTGAGCTGCATGCACTGCCTCCAGAGCATGATATGCCTGCAATATCCAAATTGAATAGGAGCATATCGGCAAGGTTACTGCACGGGAAAGAAACATTCAATACGGTGTACAATGATTTGTCTGGTTCGATAACGCCATTAAAACCAATGTCTGGTATTGCTTTCAGCAACTCGTCAATCATATAAGATTTGAGCCCCTGAATATAAGTATGATGTTCTTCCATGTTTTCATAGGCAAGTTCCAGCGCTTTGGCAAGTCCTGCTATACCATATACATTTTCTGTTCCGCCACGCATATTTCGTTCTTGTGCTCCGCCATAGATTAAAGGTTTGATCTTGTTATTGGCGTTTATATAAAGAAAGCCGACCCCTTTAGGGCCATGGAATTTATGAGCAGCTCCTGTGACGAAGTCTATTTTAAGTTGAGTAAGATCATGTGGATAATGCCCCATAGTCTGCACAGTATCGGAATGAAATATAGCATTGTACTTTTGGCATAACTCGGCGATACGGTGAATATCGTTGAGATTTCCAATTTCATTATTGGCATGCATAATCGAGACAAAAGTACGTGGGTTACTATTTAAAAGCTCTTCCAGCTGGTTGATATTTAAATTGCCTTTTTCGTCAACCTCCAGCAGGTCAAGGTGCACTTTACCTGCTTTTTGCAGTTCCTCTAAGGTGTGTAATACGGCATGGTGCTCAATAGGTGAGGTAATGGCATGGGTTATCCCAAAGTCGGTTATCGACCTCACGATAGCCATATTGTCTGCTTCCGTTCCACCCGATGTAAAAAATATCTCTGCAGGAGACACATGAAGCAAATTGGCAATCGTTTTACGTGCTTTTTCTACAATTGTCTTTACTTGTCGTCCGTGACTATGGATTGAGGATGGATTACCAAAGTTATTTTCCATCACATCGATCATTACTTTTATTACTTCAGGATCTAAGGCTGTAGTCGCAGCATTATCAAAATATACTTGCATGCGGCAAAATTACAAATCTCTCAAGTAAATTACAGGTATCAAATCACTTATTTTTATCATTTTAATTTCCTAATTATCGCTGGTAGGTGCCTGAGTAATGCGGTTTCTAAGAATTAGATCCTTTTGCCCTGGAGCGTATGGGATGGGAATTTTTCTGTTCTGAGTTCCTTTTTTCGTCTGACCACGATCAGGATCAAAATTCCTCCTAATGCGATCGCCAAACCCAAATAAGCGGCAATATCACCTGCTTGCGTATAGAAAGTAATTTCTTCATTTAAATTAATTTCCTGATTGAGGGCCGCAGGCTGCCACCATTTGGTCTGTTGCACAATATCTCCCCGTTGATTAATAAAGCCAGAAATCCCTGTGTTGGCAGAGCGAGCCACCCATCGTCTGTTTTCAATCGCACGTAGTTTAGCATACTGTAAATGTTGGTCTTTGCCCGAAGTATTTCCCCACCAGCCATCATTGGTGATGATCGCAATAAACTGTGCTCCTTTTTTGACATACTTAGCAACATAATTGCCCCAAATGGATTCGTAACAGATGACCGGTGCGGCACCAATGCCACTTTGCGCATAAAATACCGATGGTTCGGCCTGTTTTCCATAGCCTCCCGTAGTGCCGCCGAATGCTTTAAATAGCGGTTTTAAGAAGTTCATGGCTGCACCAAAAGGCATTTGTTCTACCCCCGGAACGAGCTTGGACTTATGATAAAACTGTAGTTTGGAAGAATAATCGATCAATGTCGCAGCATTAAAATTATCTTGATAAACATGAGGAGCTATTTCGCGTGCAGTTGGCGTTTTGGCATCGTTGTACAGCTGATAGCTTTCAATACCTGAAAGTACATTGCCATTTTTATACTGATCTAAAAACTTTAAGATGCGCTGGTAAGAATAGGTTTCCCTAAAGTTCTCCTCATCGAAATCGCCGTTTTGCGATAGCGCAGTTTCAGGCCAGATAAAAAACTCGGTATTGGGTTTAGCGACCGAATTTGATAAGGAGAATAATGTGTTTAATTGCTCTTCAGGGCTTATATTGAATTTAATATAAGGGTCAATATTGGGCTGAACAACGATGATTTGTGCGGGATTCTGATATTCTTCATAGTTAACGTAACGTATCAGCGAGTAGGTGCTGGGGATTAGTAACACTGCAGTTAATACAGCAATTGGAACTATTGTACGTTTGATCGGATAAAATCCCTTCCGATTCAGGTAAAGTGTAAATACCAAGATGTTGACCAGCCAGATCCATAGGGTTCCACCGTAGACTCCCGTGATTTCATACCATTGCACCAATTGGTGGAAACTGGCAAAACCATTGCCTAATGTCATCCAGGGGAAAGCTAAATCCCAGGATTCATGTAAAAATTCGTAGCTTATCCAAAATCCCATCAATCCGAAAAGGGATAGCATTACGTTTGTTTTGCGTCGTAGTTGCCCATATAGCCAGAAAGCCACCGCCATTAATGTTGCGCCTAAACAAAAAGGTATCAGACTTATAATTACAGCTGCAAATGGTGGCATAACTGCCGATATAGAATTGTATACCCAATAAATCGAGGCTGTATTCCAAACTACTGCAGTTAGGCCCGCGGTAAGGAATACTTTTCGGCCTTTCTTTTGGAATGTTTCACTTCGGATAATGTTTTCCACAGCAATTAGCAGAGGTACAAATCCAATAAATAACAATGGACTGGAATAGGGGATTGGAGGCCAGCCCAACCACAATAAAAAGGCACTTAAAAGTGCCAGTAAATAGTTGTTTTTCACTATATATTTTCTTCCACTTATAATTATAAACTGGATAAAACTTCTCTCTTTTTACTCTCGTATTCCTCTTGGGTAATTAATTGTTTATCGAAGAGCGTTTTTAATTTTTTGAGCTTTAAGGTAATTTCATCGTCCTCCTCTTCCTTTGCCGCAGCAGGTGAGGTAGGAGCTGCCGAAACTGAAGGAAAAGTAGGGGTGGATCCGATCGGTTGCTGTGCCTGAACTGGCGCTGGCGGAGTTGGCTGAGCCGAACCATAAGATTGTGGTGCGGATGGGGCAGGCGAAGTAACCGCTGGCTGAACGGGTATATTACTTTCTGGCCGTTCGATAACCACTTCTTTTGCGACAGTTGGAGCAATCACTATTTTCTCCTTTTCAGCGGCCAACTCAGCTTTTTTATAATTTTCAAGTGCCGCTTTAATATATTGATACAATTTTCTGGCCTGAACTTTAGGGATATAGTCTATGCTCAAATTCTCCCCAGTAAAAGGAATAACAGTCACTTTAGAACCGAAGATTTCCTCTTTGAAAGCAATATCTTTGATATCTTGCCAGCCGAAAATTTCGAAATCAGTAGCCAAGCCCAATTTAGTAAACTCGCACATAAATATGCGCTTATTACTGATGGTAATACTATCCGGTAATATAGTCACTGCAGGTTTCTTTTGAACTGCGATATAATCTATTTTTTCTCCTGGAGTAAGCATATCCTGGACTTTAGTAACCAATTTTTCGATGATTTTTATGTCCTGCCCATCCTGTGCAAATTGTTCCATGTTCATGTCAAATACTTTTTAATTACATAAAGATTGTTAAAATTTATTCCAATCCTGCTACACAAAATACAAATTCTCCTTTAATCGGATTGTTTTCAAAGTGTAATTTTAAATCAGTTAATGTTCCGCGCACATTCTCTTCGTAGAGTTTGCTCAATTCCCGAGATATCGAAGCTTGTCTTTCAGCTCCAAAAACGGTGATAAATTCCTCTATTGTTTTTAATATACGATGCGGTGACTCATAAAAGATCATCGTTCGTTTTTCTTCTGCTAGGGTTTTTAAGCGCGTTTGTCTTCCTTTTTTCACCGGCAGAAAACCTTCAAAACAAAAGCGGTCGTTGGGAAGGCCCGAATTGACAAGCGCTGGCACGAAAGCAGTTGCTCCGGGCAAGCACTGAACCTCCAGTCCTTCTTTGATGGCCTCGCGTACCAGTAAGAATCCCGGATCCGAGATAGCCGGTGTTCCAGCGTCTGAAATCAAAGCAATGTTTTGTCCCTCTTTTAAGAATTTAATGATTTCCGAGACCGCTTTATGTTCATTGTGCTGATGGTGCGCAAATACTTTTTTGTCGATTCCAAAATGTTTTAAAAGCGGAGCACTGGTCCTTGTATCCTCTGCTAAGATGAGGTCCACTTCTTTTAGGACATTGACCGCACGGAACGTCATGTCCTCCAGATTGCCAATAGGTGTTGGAACTAAATATAACATGGTCAAAGTTAAGTTTTTTTTACTATATAACATGCGCTAAAACATTCTGTGCTTTTTGAAGTTTTATTTTAAAGATTAGAGTAAACTCCATTACGTTATTTTAAATAAATTATGCAATACATCGAAAAAATACAGGCCCATCTAGGTACTGAAGCGAGTTATCTGTTAGATTTTGATCAACCTGCTGTTTCCAAAACAATGGTTCATCTTCCGCAGTCAACATTTATTGACCAAGTATACAATTCAAGTGATCGTAGTCCACAAGTTTTAAGAAGTTTGGGACAACTTTTTGGAACGGGCCGTTTAGCCAATACGGGGTATCTGTCAATATTGCCCGTGGACCAAGGTATTGAACACAGTGCCGGAGCGTCTTTTGCGCCAAATCCACAGTATTTTGATCCAGAGAATATTGTTAAGCTAGCTTTGGAAGGAAATTGCAACGCTGTGGCTTCTACTTTTGGTGTATTAGGAGCTGTTGCCCGAAAGTATGCACACAAGATTCCGTTTTTGGTTAAAATCAATCATAATGAATTGTTGACTTATCCCAATCGCGCAGACCAAATCTTGTACGGAACAATTCGCGAAGCCTGGAATATGGGTGCTGTTGCAGTAGGGGCAACCATATATTTTGGATCTGAAGAATCAGACCGGCAGATCATTGAAGTAGCAAAAGCATTTGAGGAAGCACATTCCTTGGGGATGGCGACGGTATTATGGTGTTATTTGCGTAATTCGGCTTTCAAGGTCGGAGATAAAGATTACCACTTAGCAGCAGATCTGACCGGACAGGCCAATCACTTGGGGGTAACCATCAAAGCCGATATTATTAAGCAAAAATTACCCGAATTAAATGGCGGATTCAAAGCGTTGAATATGGGTAAAAGCAGTTATGGGAAGTTGGATGAAAGGATGTATACACAGCTTTCTTCCGACCATCCTATTGACCTATGCCGCTACCAAGTACTCAATTGCTTTGCCGGCAGGGCGGGCTTGATCAATTCTGGCGGGGCTTCGGGACAGAATGACATCCAAGAAGCCGTAAAAACAGCAGTTATAAACAAGCGCGCTGGCGGAACTGGTTTGATATCTGGTCGTAAAGCCTTTCAAAAACCGATGCAGGAAGGTGTAGCGCTGCTTCACGCCATTCAGGATGTTTATTTGTGTGATGAGGTGAGTATTGCTTAGTAAAGCGCATAATATAGGTTCAAAAAGCCTTTCTAAAGGTGTTTTGGGAATAAAATAGCTTGTAAATAAAGGCAAATTTATCTAAGTTTGTTCACTATTTTAAATAACACATTTATATTATGTTGCAATTAAATTATATCCGTGAGAACAGGGATACGGTGATCGAAAGATTAGCTGTCAAGCATTTCAAGGAAATTGGATTGGTCGACGAAATCATCAATTTAGATGAAGAACGCCGTAGGATCCAATCGGAATCAGACGCACTTTCGGCAGAGGCTAATGCGGCAGCGAAGCAGATTGGAGATCTGATGCGGCAAGGAAAAAAAGAAGAAGCTGAAACCGTCAAATCCAAATCCTCTGGATATAAAGAGCAAGTAAAGCAACTTTTAGATCAATTGGGTACAATTGAGGCAGAATTGAATGATAAGATCGTACAATTGCCCAATTTACCACATCAATCCGTTCCGGCCGGTGTAAGTGCAGACGATAACGAAGTTGTTTTGACCCATGGCGAAATCCCTGCGTTGCCAGAGGAGGCATTGCCCCATTGGGAATTGTTGAACAAATACGGTATTGTTGATTTAGAGCTTGGCGTAAAAGTTGCTGGAGCCGGTTTTCCCATCTATAAAGGCAAAGGCGCTAAATTGCAGCGTGCATTGATCAATTTCTTTTTGGATCAGGCTGCCGAAGAAGGATACGAAGAAGTTCAGGTGCCAATTTTGGTGAATGAAGATTCTGCATTTGCCACGGGGCAATTGCCGGATAAAGAAGGGCAGATGTACTATGTTGGTAATGACAATCTCTATTTGATCCCTACAGCTGAGGTTCCGGTTACTAATATTTATAGAGACGAAATTGTAAAAGAGGCGCAGTTTCCAATAAAACATTCCGCTTATACACCATGTTTCCGTCGGGAAGCGGGTTCTTACGGAGCACATGTACGTGGATTAAATCGTTTGCATCAATTTGACAAAGTAGAGACGGTGCAGATTGTACATCCCGAAAGGTCGTATGAAGTGCTGGAAGAGATGAGTTTATATGTGCAGGGACTGTTGCAGAAATTAGAGTTGCCTTACCGTGTATTACGTTTATGTGGTGGAGATATGAGTTTTACTTCTGCATTGACTTATGATATGGAAGTGTATAGTTCTGTGCAGAAGCGTTGGTTGGAAGTTTCTTCCGTCTCCAATTTTGAAACTTACCAAGCGAATCGTTTGAAAGTGCGCTTTAAAAATTCGGAAGGTAAGATGCAGCTGGCACATACTCTAAATGGATCTGCATTGGCTTTGCCACGTATTGTAGCTGCGATATTAGAGAATAATCAAACTGAAAAAGGAATTAAGATACCGGCAGTTTTGGTGCCTTACACTAAGTTTGAGTATATTGATTAAATATCAATAAATAAGTCGTCTCTCGACTTATTTCATACAAACTGAAAGACGCTCAGCTTGAGAAGGTAGAGCGTCTTTTTTTGATTTTAAATTGCTATCGACCAGACGAAATTTTTTGTTCTCTTTCATGTTGCGGATCGATATAAAGTCATGAAAGTTTGGTTATCATTCTAACGATATATGTTTAGAATCATTATAAATTAATACTCTTTTTGATTCCGCGATGAAAAGAATGATGTCTCAAAGATTTCTTGTGGCATTGTTAATGTTTTGTTGAATATATTGGATTCCGTATAAAATTCTGTTTGAGATTAATTTGATTAGTTTTTATTCTAAAATGATTCTTTTGTAACAATTTGCAAATTTGACTTACAATTATTGCGGTATTTACTGATTTTGAGGGATTATGTTAAAAAACTTGTAAAAACAACTTGCGGTTTCTATATTTGACACCGCTAATAAAAATCGCACTAACTATTATTTACTGTAAATGCTGAAAAGAGCAAATTTACAGCTGGATATTTATCTAAGAATTGCCCTGCATCTACCTAGGGCTGCTTTTTCAATAATATTTTCAACTGTTAAAAAATGAACTGCAATAGTCTATTTGATAGGCTGATGTTTTATTGTCTACACAATTTATGTTTAGACAGTTGTATTAACGGATATAATTTATATCGATATATAGGATTAGAAAAAATAATAAAATTAACTAACTAAAACATGAAACAAACATTACTAAGTTTTCTTGTTGGCGGAATGATTCTGACTTCGGTTGCATTCGCTCAGGAAAAAAAGATTAGTGGTCGTGTTACATCTGCTGATGGTAAAGGTATACCAGGGGTAACAGTAGTTGTACAAGGTACTAATCAGGCTACACAAACTGATGCTGATGGTAATTACTCTTTGAATGTACCGGCAGGTAAAGTTGTTGTATTTCGTTCCGTTGGTTTTGACGATAAAACCATTATTGTGAATAACAACAACACGGTGTTCAATGTTTCTTTAGAGAATCATAGCAATGCATTGGAAGAGGTTGTTGTCACAGCGATGGGACAGTCTCGTCAAAAACGAGCCTTAAGTTATGCAACACAAGAAGTAAAAGGGGATAAGTTGACAGAGGCTGCTAATAGTAATTTGGCTACAGCAATACAAGGAAAAGTATCAGGGGTACAAGTTACACCTTCATCAGGGATGCCTGGCGCTTCTGCTAATATTACAATCCGCGGAGCGCGTTCATTTACTGGAAATAACTCACCATTATATGTAGTTGATGGAATGCCGATAGCGTCAACTTCTGATGTCTCAACAGGAAATGGTGTGACCGGTTCTGATTATGCTAATAAAGGTTTAGATATAGATCCTAATGATATTGAGAGCATCAATATTCTAAAGGGACAGGCAGCCTCTGCTTTGTATGGTATGCGAGCCTCCAATGGTGTTATCATTATCACGACAAAAAGCGGAAAAGGAAAACAAGGGAAGCCGCAAATTTCATACAATTCCAATGTTTCGTTTGATAAGGTTTCCGTTTTGCCAGATTTCCAAACAACCTATGCTCAAGGATCTGGAGGTAAATATGCTCCAATGGCATCTACTTCTTGGGGGCCAAGGATAGAAGAGTTGGCAAACGATGCGACATATGGTGGTAACAAAGATAATGCCTTTACCAAGCAGTATGGGTTACATGAAGGTCAATACTATGTTACTCAGCGCGCAAATGCTGGTTTAGACCCTTGGGCTACTCCACAAGCCTATAATAATGCCAAAGATTTCTTCAACGTAGGAAATACCTTTAACAACTCTTTGAATATTATGCAAGGATTTGAGAAAGGTAGTTACGCGATGTCTTTAGGTGCGACGAATGCAAATGGTATTGTTCCGTCTACAGGCATGGATCGTTATACAGCTAAGCTATCCGGCGAAGCTAAATTATCGGATAAATTTACCACAGGATTTACTGGTAATTTTATACATTCTAAAATTACAAAACAGACAGGTGCAAATAATGGTATTATCGCTACATTGTATGGTGCCCCAGCATCTTATGATTTAGGGGGAATTCCTAGTTCTTATTTGAATAATCCGACCAAACAAAATACATATCGTACCACTGGTGGATTTGATGGCGTTTATTGGGCTGTCGATAATAATAAGTTTTCAGAAGACAACCAGCGATTTTTTGGTAATGGCTTTGCTCAATATGCGACTAACCTCACCGATAACCAGAAGCTAACGTTAAAGTATCAACTAGGGGTGGATTCCTATACGACAAATTATACTGATCTTTGGGGGTATGGCCATGCAAATGGTAGAGGTGAAGTAGAGAATTACCATTATTCTGTGACGGAATTAAACTCTTTAGCAACGGCTTCGTATAATTGGAAGATCAATGACGATTTGGTTTTTGATGCGATGGTTGGTAATGAGATCGTAAATCGTAATCGCAGACAAGATTATGCCTATGGTATGAATTTCAACTTTCCAGAATGGAATAATATCAATAATGCTTCTTCGGTTACGGCAAGTCAAAGTTTAAGAAATACACGTACTTTCGGTACTTTTGGAAGTTTAGCTTTGGCATATAAAAACATGCTGTTTTTGAATGCTACAGGACGTAATGATATCGTTTCTTCTATGCCTCGTAATAATCGCTCATTCTTCTATCCATCTGTTTCAGCAGGTTTTGTCTTCACAGAACTAGATGCAGTTAAGAACTCGGTTTTGACTATGGGTAAATTACGTGCATCCTATGCAGAAGTTGGTCAAGCAGGAGATTATTACGAAAGCTACTATGCAAAACCTACCTATGGAGGTGGATTTTCAAGTGGGACACCTATAATCTATCCGATCAATAGTGATGGTATAACTTCATATACTCCATATACTGTTGTATATGATCCAAATTTAAAACCGCAAAATACGCAAGCAATAGAGGTGGGTACAGATTTGACTTTCTGGAATGGTTTAATCAATTTAAATTATACATTCTCTCGTCAAAATGTAAAAGACCAAATCTTTGAAGTACCATTAGCTGCTTCGACTGGATACTCGAGCCTTGTAACTAATGGCGGTAAAATCCACACCAATGCACATGAAGTAACATTGGCCGTTGCTCCATATCGCTCAGGCGATTTTAAATGGGATTTTGCTTTTAACTTTACTAAGATCGATAACTACGTAGATGAATTGGCAGAAGGTGTTAATAGTATTTTTATGGGTGGTTTCGTTGAACCCCAAGTCCGTGCGGGAATTGGAGAAAAATTCCCAGTTATTTACGGTGTATCTTATTTAAGAAATGCTGCTGGACAAATTGTGGTGGATGCGGATGGTATGCCACAGGCTGGAGAGGAAAAGGTTATTGGTAAGGTTTCACCTGATTTTAACTTAGGGTTTAATACCAACTTTGAATACAAAAAAATTAGACTTTCTGCAGTGCTAGATTGGAAACATGGAGGACAAATGTATCATGGTACCGCTGGAATCTTGGACTACTATGGAGTGACTCAAAAATCAGCTGATTTCCGAGGTGGTGATGGATTTATGTTCGAAGTTCCTGCTGTTAAAGAAGTTTCTCCTGGGGTGTACGAGAAAAATGATATTGTGATCGATCCGTCCAATGCATTTGATTATTTCAATGCAAAAAATAGTATTTCAGAATCATCAATATTCGGAACATCGTTCGTGAAATTGCGTGAAGTAGCGGTTGGATATCCAGTATACCAAAACTCGAAGATTAAAGTTGACGTAAACGCATTTGCACGCAATATTATTCTTTGGTCAGAATTAAAGGGGTATGATCCAGAAGTTTCTCAAGGTAATACTAACATGTCAGGGGCATTTGAGCGTTTCTCTCTACCTGGAACTTCCAGTTATGGTCTTGGTGTAAATATTAAATTCTAGAATTAGTATCATGAAATTGAAATTAAATATAGTTGGATTAATGGCAATGGGTCTACTGGCTTCGCCATTGGTCTTTACATCCTGTTCAGAGGATGCGATGGATAGGGTAAACGAAAATGTAAATAACCCGACGGATGTTCAGGCAAAATTCATTTTAACTGATGTTATCACAAAAACTGCTTTTTCCAATGTTGGTGGAGATTTTAATACCTATTTATCCACTTATGTTGAACATGAAGTTGGTACACATAATCAATTATGGAATGCCGAACACCGTGCTAACGAACCAACAAGAGCATCAACTTTTAACAATGTTTGGGGTAATGTTTATTCAGCATTGAGAGATGCACGTTTGGTGATTGAAAAATGTTCTGCTGGCGGAAAGCAAGAAGGTAATTATACCACTTTGGGTATGGGACAAGTAATGGCGGCATACAATTTGGCGTTGTTGACAGATATGTTTGGTGATGCACCATATTCAGAAGGGTTTAAGCCATTAGAGATTAAAAATCCAAAATTGGATAAACAAGAAGATTTATATAATCAAGTCATCGCCTATTTGGATGAGGCAATTGAGAATCTTCCTAAGGGCGATACACATGGCTCTGGAGGCCCCGCTGGACAAGATTTATTGTATGGTGGCAGTGGTGCAAAATGGTTAAAGTTTGCTTATGGACTGAAAGCGAGATATGCAATGCGTCTTTTAAAAGTAACGTCTGATAAGACTGCAGCGTTGAATAATGTTATATCGGATGTCGATAAATCATTTCAAAATGCAAGTGAGCAGGCGGCCTTTAATCAATATGGAACAACTAATCTGAACCCATTGTTTGATTTTCAATGGTCAAGAGATGGATTGGCAGCGAGCAAAAGTATTGCCGATAAAATGATATCTAGAAATGATCCACGTTTGAAAAGGAACTTTATGACAGCAGATTGGGTTCAGGTTAATGATCTGACGTCATCTAGCGCTTCTTATAAGTTGCTGGCTCCAAATGGTGAGAATGAACAGGTTCAATATCATTATTTAACTTCTACTTTTGTTTTTTCCCAAACCGCTTCTACTCAGCTTTTAAGTTATCATGAATTATTATTCCTTAAAGCTGAAGCAATGCAGAGATTAGGAAAAGGATCTTCATCGATTGAACCGATATTAAAGGCTGCTGTTACAGCTGCTATTAAAAATTCTGAAAATTCTGTAAATGCTGCTTTTGTTGCGCCTACTGTTTTAGCCAATGGTACTATAACGGAAACATCAGCTGATATAACAGATGCAAATATTGATTCTTATTTTGAAAATAGCGTAAAACCATTATTCGCTTCAAATCCATTAAAAGAGATCGCTAATCAAAAATACCTAGCTTTCTTTGGTGCGTCTGGCGAATCTACGGAAATGTACAACAATATTCGTCTTTGGAAAGCATTGGGCGAAAACTGGATTGATCTTAAAAATCCTGGTAAATTCCCTTTACGTTTACCATACGGTAATGACGATACAACAACAAATCCAAATGTTCAGGCAGCATACGGCGACGGACAATATGTCTACACTGAAAATGTTTGGTGGGCTGGGGGTACACGTTAGTCTGTTTATTCAATATAAGAAATAAAGAGGCAGTCTCGAAAGTCGATTTTAAATGATTGACATCAAATATAATTTTGACTTTTTATAAGATTCAGCGAAAAAGGACCAAATTCGTAAAGAGTTTTGGTCCTTTTTTTCTGATTTCTGTAATTGAGAGCTATACTCCCAAAGTTAATTCTGATTTGTAATTCTGAATTCCATTTTTGAGACGGTCTCGTTTTTTTATCATTTCTTTGAGAATTTATGCTTAAAATAGATAATTTAATTGTATTGAATACTGTTTATTTTAGGGTTAATAACTTGTGTTTCTTGGGTTTTTGATTTGTTTTTTATTCTTTTACGATTGTTTAGAGATGGTTTTTAACTAAAATGTTGCAATTTAAACTAATTTATTTTTTATATATTGCGTATATAAATCATTCAATTAAATACATTAAATTAAAATGAAAAATCCAATTTATTTTGCCTTGCAGTTATTGCATTTAGCGGTAGCTGCTGCAGTAAAGAATTAGTAGCTGATCAAACTTTAAACGAAAGATTAGAAAGTGTTTCACTCAAAGCAAACACACCATCTCCATCTTTAGACTGGAGTAATTTGTCATCATTTAATAATGGGCCGAACGAAATTGTTCCTGCTCCTTGGTCAGGCGGTGCTTCAAGGTCATTTCCAAATGACTATCTAAGCGATTATAAACCTGAAGACGGTTGGGAAATGTATTTTAATACTTTCAATTCTACTGTAAAAGTTGATGCGCCATACTTTGTTCTATACAATAGGTATAGAGGAACAATGCGTATCTATTATTATTTTTTACCAAAATTTGGTGTTGAAACAACACAGGTAACATTTCAACTTGATTTAAAAGGAACGGAGAATAAATCTAGTATATTAAGTTTCGATAACCAAGAAGCGATCGATTTTGCAGATAACCCACTAACTATTTCTAAAGTTCAACAGGAGAAAATTTATCAAAGCGGTTCTTGGTATGCCGAAGAATTTCAATTAGCTTATGATCCTAGTTTAAAAAGTAAGGGTTATACAAGCAACCAATTGCGTTGGAATATGTTTGCTGCTAGCGTTGATCAAGTTAACCTTGATGGAGTTCAAAAAGGTGAAATTAACGGTACGGTTCAAACTCCTAAGCCAACATCGAGTTTTTTCGGGCAATTGGTTTCAGGCGCGATCAACGTCGGAACAGGTGGCCTAGGTTTATTTGCGACCGGTTCAAAAGTTTTAGGTAATTTCTTCTCTAATAGCTTTGGTCCTATTAAACTTGAGAAGGTCAAAAATGGTATCGATGAAGCCGCTAATAAAAATCTAAAAACCGGGGGGTCTAGCATATTTAATGCGCTTAGTTCACTAGTTACTGGGGGAAGTGGTGGTGGATATTCAGAACAAAAAGTCAATTTAATCATGGACACGAAGATGCAGATCAATGGATCTATTAATCATGACCCTAATGGACTCTTTTCTACCACGTTGTTTATTTCCGGTACTCAAGGTCTTTCAGGAGCCCCTGGAAACATACCGAATTATACCGGAAGTCTTGGGATATTCAACCTTTCCGCAAAACCTAAGGTCGTGATTTCCAATAGTGCACCGGTTGTACCACCTAACGAAAACGTGATGATGAAATATTATTTAGCTGAATATTCAGTAGATCCGCAGTCCTTTCAACTAGTAACAAATCCTGATGTAATTAACAATTCAATTACTGGGGCAACTATTCAGAATTATCATCAAGAAGTCGTAACTGAGGATCTACGAATTGCAGCGCCTGGATTGAAACCCGATGAGATTGTAGGTGAATTGGAATATATGGGAATAGATAAAAAAGTTATAACTTCTTCAGGTTCGGTATATTTTGGTTTTACAACCCGTACACATCCTCCAGTAATTGCAAGATATTTAAATAATGATACATATGTGAGAGTATCATTTGATGTAGTCCCTAATAATGGCAAGCAAAAGACAACTATTGTTAAAACGTTTGCTGCAGATCTTATTAATAATTTTCAATAGTAATACCTAAATTAGGAGTTGTTATCATCATCTCAAATGTTATTAATTGAAAACGTTATCCGACTATTAATAGGAAAACAATGATAAACGATAAATACGGTAATTGCGATAGAAATTACCGTATTTATCGTTTATAAAAAATGCAGCAACACCACTTCAATTTTTTAGCGATTTTGTGGATGTAAATTCATGGAATATTTTTATTCTATGTTTGCATAATAGCTATGTATATTTTTTTGATAATTGATGTTTAAAGTGTTATAACCTTAGTTTTTAACGCGGTGCGCAGTCTCACATTTATAATGTGAGAATCTGACTAAAGACGCCTTATGAACAAAAGAGAGTGATCACAGAACATCATCACTGCGCCGACTAACTCGGCTGGTTAGTCCAAATAAAATTCGGCTTCTCTTTGGCTTGAAACGCTTAACGACAATATTACAGATCTGTGTAACTCCTCATTTGGACGTACCTTGGCTCCCAAACAAGCCGATTTAGATAGGAGATGGATGCTATATACTGTTGGTTATTGAAGTAACTACTAACAAACTTAATGATGAATACCCTAAAATTGTTAGCCTTTTTAGGGTTATATGACCTATATAATTCAAATACGCGTGACGCACTGCTTAAGTATAGATATAGTACTATTTATGCAAATGTTGTGTAAGAAAATTGAACAAAGAAAAACCTACTTCACTGGTATTTTGATTCTGCTAAAAAAAAGCGCAATGTGATTAGAGGTCAATATCCAAAAAAAAATAACGGATTCTTAGCCTTTGAATTTTGCTTGAGGAGTGTTGAGAAATGCTTCTTGCTCAACTGTAGAATTGGGAGCACAATTGTTAGGAACGTTTCGAGAAGAAATCCCAAAGCGCTGTCAAAAGCCACCTGACTTGGGGATAGAGGTGCCGCCTTGCGGCGATTTTTTCTCTACCAATTCCCTACTAACTCCTGCCTTTTATAGAATTGGCCTCGCATTTTCCATAGCTGTTCCTCGAATTTAATCCGAGGGAGATTCGAAGCCTGCGCGAAGAAAATTCGAGCAAAGGTGGGAAAAAGTTAGGAGTTTGTCAGCTATTGGTGACGTATTGCTTGGCTATAGCTTAATACAACAAACACACAATATTGACTAGTTTACCACAACGATCACACAAGATTGACTATTGTGCGAGCCTAAGTTTACTCTCCATAAGTTTTCTTTAAGCAGAATGATAGCTATGTGATAGAACAGTGCGCAGGAACGAAGAAAGATTCTCACTAAGGATTTTGAGTTGACATATTGCACTATTCGTTTCTTTATGGAGTTCGATATTTTTGTATTTGCATTGAGATAAATGTTTACGGCTGGTGTTGAAGCTACAGGGAAAAGGTTCACAAGACACTACGAGTGTCTATGTGGCGAGGTAGAGGATTGGGGGCAAGAAGTTTTTACCGTAAAGATAATAGGGGAAGCCATTTCACAGTGAAATTGGAAAGTTGCTATATTATTTTACATAAACAGATAAGGTTTGATGTAAATAGTTTTCCTAAATAATGTAACAATGTTACTTAAGTAAGTTAAATTTTTAAAATTAAAGTACTACTATTCAGTACTTTAATTTTGTTTGTGAATTAATTGTTATCAATAAATTATGCTTGCATTGCAAATGTTAAAAAAAGTTATAATTTTGTATTTAACGTTTTTTAACATGTGGAAGCGATCCAAGGTAAAACGTTACTAACTATAACGCATATATAAATTATTGGAAAGTATATAGCTAACCAAAGTATATTATCAAGAATAAACATTTTTAATAAACATAAACATATGAAACACAAATTACTCAGTTTTTTCGTGGGTAGTATGATTCTTACTTCTGTTGCGTTTGCGCAGGATAGAAAGGTCAGTGGTCATGTTACAGGAGCAGATGGAAAGCCATTAGCAGGAGTAACTATCGTTGTCCAAGGGTCAAATGTTGCCACACAAACAGATGCGAATGGTAATTATTCATTATCAGTGCCTAACGGTAAAGTTATTGTATTTCGCTCAGTAGGTTTTGCTGATAAAACATTAATTGTTAAAGAAGGGCAATCTTCTTTTAATGTGATGTTGGATAATGCAGATAATGCGCTGGATGAAGTGGTTGTAACAGCTATGGGGATTACTCGCTCAGAAAAATCATTAGGCTATTCGGCTACAAAAATTGGGGGAGAACAACTTGCTGCGGCTAGAAATACTAACGTATTAAGTTCCTTAGCTGGTAAAGTAGCTGGTGTAACTGTAAACTCGACTGGGCCCGCTCCTGGTTCCGCATCGTCTATTACGATTCGTGGTTACGGTTCAATGACGGGGAGCAATGAACCATTGTATGTGGTAGATGGGGTTCCGTTGCAATCGGCGACATTTAATACTCAAGGTAATTCAATTCAGGGTGGAGGTATTTCCGGTATATCTTCTGATGACATTGAATCAATGACCGTGCTTAAAGGGGCAGCAGCAACAGCACTTTACGGGAGCCGTGCGGCAAATGGTGTTGTTGTAATAACAACCAAAGCAGGTAAATCAGGTAACGGTAGAAATTTTTCCATAGCATATAACGGTGGTATTCAATTGCGTCAGAATTCAGTATTTCCTATCATGCAAAATGAGTTCGGTCAAGGATGGAATGGACAACAAACGTTTATTGAGAATGGATCTTGGGGGCCTCGTTTAGATGGTAGTCAGCAAGTATTTGGGCCTATTTGGAATAATCAACAGCTTTTTCATCCTTACTCTGCCCAAAAGAATAATGTTAAAGATTTTTTTGAAATAGGCAAATCTTTTAATAACAGCGTTTCTCTTAATGGTGTATCTGAAGATAGAAAGATGAATTATTATTTATCTTATTCAAATGTCAAAGATAATGGAATTATGCCTACAGATGCAGATTCGTATAAAAGGAATACCATTGCTTATCGTACATCTTACCAAGCTGCCGATTGGTTGAAAGTGTCTTCGAATTTGAATTTCAATACTAGTAAGACCGATGTAGCTGGTAACTATCAAGGAACTTCTATCATTGACGGTTTATTGGAATTGCCTAGAGACATCTCTATTATTGACAAAAAGGACCTAACAAGTCCGTTTAATACTCCAGAGGCATATTTTACACCTTATGGTATTACGAATCCTTATTGGGCGCTTGCTAATAACTATAATAGATTAAATTCGAAACAATTTAATGGTAAGTTACAGTTGGATATTAAGCCGATCAAAGAATTGAATTTAACTTATCGTTTTGGTTTTGATCATATTGACTATGATCGTAAAGTTGGAACTCCTGAAATCAATCTTGACGACAAATTGATCGATAATGATTATGGATATGCGCCTTCTAATATGAACCAGTCAGGAGCGGTTGATGTTTATTATGGACGAAACTACGAACTCAACCATGACTTTTTAGCAACTTACGATAAAAGTTTTGAGAAATTCACTTTCACCGGTATTGCTGGATTGAACTTAAATGAGCGGTATAGCACATCTATAAATGGTAAAACCGAAAGTCTTGCAATATATGAGAATTTTTGGCAGCTAAATAATGGTGCAACTAGATCTGCCTTGGGTGAGACACAATCAAAACGTAGACTAGTAGGTCTATTTGGGGATATTACCTTGGGGTATGACGAAACTGTATTTTTGAACTTAACTGCTAGAAATGATTGGTCGTCTACATTGCCAGTAAATAAAAATCATTTCTTCTATCCCGGAGCTACATTAAGCTGGATCTTTACAAACAACTTACCTAAGAATAATATTTTGACTTTTGGTAAGGCCCGTTTGGCTTATGGGAAAACGGGGAATGATGCTGGCGTTTATCAGACTTCTGCGAGATATATCCAAGCTGCAGCAGCGGGATATTACGCTGGTAGTATTGCTGCATTTCCTTTTAATAATAAAAACTCATTCTTGCTAAGTACTCAGAATGGTAGTAATACTTTGACTCCGGAAATGAATAAAGAGTTTGAAGCTGGTGTTAATCTTAAGTTTCTTAACAATCGAATAGGATTAGATGCTGTTTATTATAGCAGAACTCGTACTAACCAGATTTTTCCACTATCTATCGATCCTGCCACAGGATTTGCAACTATGGTAACGAATGTGGGAAATGTAAGAAATAGAGGCGTTGAGTTGTTGTTGAGTACAACTCCTGTGAAAACTGAAAAATTCCGTTGGGATTTGGATTTGAATTTTACAGTGAATAAGAATAAAGTAATTTCTTTGCCAGCCGAGCTGGGGGGGAAATTCGAAGTGAACAGATTCTCTGCAGGAAATGATGCGGTATATATGTATGCTGAAGAGGGAAAACCGTTGGGAACTTTTTATACTTATCTTCCGCAATATGTTGAAGATAAAAACAGCGAATATTTCGGGAAGTTAATAGTTGGAGAGGATGGTTTACCGATCTTAACAGCTGATGTGCAGAGTACTGGTAAAAATATTCAACCAAAATGGGTTGGCGGTGCCACCACTTCTTTCAGTGCTTATGGGTTTACACTTAGTGCAGCTTTAGATGTGCGCGAAGGAGGCTATATGTTCTCTAGAACTAAAAATTTAATGCAGTTTACAGGTAACGGTATTGAAACGATGTATAACGATCGTAATCCATTTATTATACCAAATTCTGTAATTGATAACGGTAGTGGAACATATTCAGAAAATACCAACCCAATTAAAATGTCTACCTCGGGACTTCAAAACTATTGGAATAAAACAGGTGGAGTGGCAGGTGGAGAATATTATTTGTTAGATCGATCTTTTAGAAAAATTCGTAATCTTTCATTGACATATAATTTACCGAAAACTTGGGTAAACTCTGTCAAATTAAGCGATATTGCTGTGACAGCATTTGTGAACAATCCATTCGTATGGACGCCCAAAAGTAACAAATTTATTGATCCAGAAGGATCAACAGGGGGAATTGGATTGGATGGACAATTTGGTGAATTGTATATCAATCCAGCAACACGGATTTATGGATTTAATGTAAGTCTTAAGTTTTAAAATTGAGCAAAATGAAAAAAATTATACTGCCTTTATTGGCTATAGGAATAGGAATCACCTCGTGTAATAAGTATTTGGATATTAATGTGGATCCAAATTCTCCAACAACTGAGAATGTAACGAGCACATTAATTCTTCCTGGTGTTGAAATGAATTTAGCAACAAGCTATGGAAACTTCTTCCGTATTTTAGGAGGTTATTATTCCGAACAGTACGCACACTTATTTGGCACAAGTAACTATGTAGATTACTCTCAATTTGTTACCTCTCAAACCCGATCAAGTGGCACATACACACAATTAAATACGAGAGTATTAAATAATTTGCAGACGATCCGAGAAAAGTCAGTTGCAAAAAACAGTTGGGGAGATAATCTTGCAGCTACCACGTTAAGAGCTTTTACCCTTCAAACACTGGTGGATGCGTATGGAGAAACACCCTATACAGAAGCTTGGAACAAGGATATTTTGGCACCTAAATACGATAATGGGGATGTTGTATATAATGGCATTTTAGCAGAATTAAATGATGCATTATCAAAAGTTTCAGATGACACACCAGTAATTGAATCATTTCTATTCGGTAAATCAAACTCGTCAAAATGGATTAAATTTGCAAACGCATTAAAATTAAAAATTTTAATGCGTATGAGTAAGGTACAAGATGTCAAAAGTCAGTTAGCAAGCTTAATCGCAGAAAATAATTTTCCAACAGAGGACGTTGCTTGGGCTGGAATTTGGGCTGACGAAACAGGCAAAGCGAATCCGTATTATCAAGAAGAATTTGCTGCATATTTCGGTTCTACTCAAAAGAACGTTACTTTAAATTTAGCATTATCAGCAGTAATGGAAGAATCTAATGATGGGAGATTGGCTGCGTTTTTCGATAAGAATAAAGATGGAAAATTTTTAGGAGGAGTTTCTGGTACGAATTATTCTACATCGAAATTATATAAGGCTGAAAACTTCAATAGGCCTGCTATGAGATATGATTCTCCAGTATATTTAATTACTAAATCAGAGGTCGAATTTTTTATAGCAGAGTATTATGCTAAAAATGGATCTGCTGCGAATGCAAAAGCACATTACGAAAAAGGAATTATAGAATCTTTTTTATCTGCAGGGTTATCGGCGTCTGATGCACAAAATGTTATTACTGGAATCTACGCCTACAACAATGCTAACTTTGAGAAGTTAATTGGTATTCAAAAATGGGTAGCTCTATCAGGAACGAATAATTTTGAAGCGTGGTGTGAATTGAGACGTCTCAAATACCCTACATTTGGAACAGTGAATGGAACAGCTATTTACAATGTAGCAAATGATGTTTTCAAACCTGAACTTCTTGTACCTGGTACATTATATACACCAATCGATGTATTTAACACTTTGGGTAATAATCAGCTGTTGCAAAGAATCCGCTATGCGCAAAGTTCTACAAATGCCAACAGTAACGCTCCTGCTGTTAAACCAGATAAAGAACCTGTGTTTTGGGCTAAATAATATTGGGTGATTAATTTTAAATATAAAATAATGAAAAGATTTATATATAATATTATTCCTTTTATGCTTGTCTTGTTATTGTTTCAAGCATGCAAAAAGGATGAAACAACGGATGGGATGACTCATATTACAACTTATCCCGTTTTGACAATGACTGGAGATGTTTATCAATCGATTGTTGTTGGAGGGAAGTATGTAGAAGCAGGAGTTACAGCTAAGGAGGGGGATACACCACTGGAAGTTAAAGTCACCGGTTCGGTTAACACATCCAAAGAGGGAATTTATGAATTGGTATATAGTGCTGTAAATTCAGATGGTTTTCCTGGTTCTGTTAGTCGTTTTGTTGCAGTTTTATCAAGTGCTCCAAAAGGGGATCTTTCCGGTAGTTATTCTTACCAAGCGAATGCCGCTTATTCCTCAACAATGACGAAATTATCAGCTGGTTTTTATAGGTTTTCTAATGTTTGGGGAGCGTCAACTATTCCGGTTTTTGTATTGTCAAGTGATGGAATTAATGCTATTGTGCCTGAATGGTCATTAAGTGCATTCGGACCAGCAGTCGGCACGGGCGTGTTAAACGGTAATATTTTAACTTTTAAAATTACGTTATTAGGTCAATCAACTCCTCCGAACACACCAAGGATTTGGGTAAAAAAATAAATTTGAGATATTATGAAATTAACAAATGAAGTTTTGATATGTTTTCTTGTATTGGTAGCAGGCTTTACCTCTTGCAAAAAGGATGAAGTGGAAGGAACTGCTACACAAGAAACGGCAGGAGAATGGTACGTTACAGCAGATGCTGTTAAAGCAGATGGCTCTCTTGTTGAAAAGGATGTCTATGGTTTAGGGCATTTTAAAATGGGCACATATAATACAGTAGATAATACTCCGAGTAAGATGTGGGTAGATGATTATGGTAATTTTTGGGTGTTCAAGGGTAGAGTTGATTTAAACCTGTCAGATAAGTCTTTTTCAGGAAAAACCATCAAAAATGAATCCGCTGATGGTGATGAAATCTCATTTGATATAACAAATGGTAAAATTTTAAAAGGTGCTGCGAAATATCCCAATGGAACAGTCGCAGATAGTATCATTTTTGACGTAAAATTTAGTGATGACAATCCAAATGGTTTTGATCATTATCGAATTAGTGGAGTGAGATACTCAGGTTTGGTTGATAATGATTAAGCTCTCTTTTTAAGATATAATGAAATCGACATAGAACGATAGGAATTTGCAATGCCCCCTGAAAATTAAACACTTATTTGGGGGCATTTTTATAATAGATAACCAGTGACATGGATTGAGGACGAATGTAAATCCATGATGTATATATGTGAAAGTCTTGTTGCTAGCTTTAACTTTGACAAAGAATTGTTAATACTTAAGGTATATGCTGGAACTTAAAATATCGTATAAAGGGAGGGGTGGTAGTGTAAACTGAACTGTGTCACAGTACTCGTTTTAGGGTTCGGGCTTGAGGCTTTCAGCCTCTTAATCCCGAACCCTAAAAGGAGTTGCCGAAGGCTTTGATCCTATCCCCAAATTTAATATGTAATTGTTGCATTGTCAAACCCCAATTTCGAATCGGCATGGTCCATTTTTTGGAAATATCTTTTATAGCCAGATATACAAGCTTTAACAGTGCCTGATCCGAAGTAAATGCCCCCTTGGTCTTGGTGACTTTTCTGATCTGACGGTGCATAGCCTCGATCGCGTTCGTAGTATAGATTGCTTTTCTGATGTTTGGGCTGTATTCAAAATAGGTAGAGAGATTTCCCCAGTTATCCAGCCAGCCTTTGACCGAAAGCGGGTATTTTTTGCCCCATTTATCCTCAAACTCCAATGGTTTTTCATAGCCCTGTTCCTGATTATTGGCCTGATAAACAGGTTTCATATCGGCAATAACGGCTTTTTTATCTTTTTCCGGCACATATCTTAGGCTAGAGCGTATCTGGTGTACGATGCAAAGCTGAACCTGTGTTTTGGGGTAGATGGATTCGATAGCCTCCGGAAAACCTTTCAGACCGTCCACGCAGGCTACCAGGATATCCTCTACACCCCGTTGTTTGAGATCGCTCAGAACCGATAACCAGAACTTGGCACCTTCGTTCTCCGAAAGGTAGATGCCGATCAGTTCTTTACGGCCATCTTGATTGACTCCCAAGATATTATAAACCGCCCGGCTCTGCACGCTGCCATTATCCTTGACTTTGTAGTGCATGCAGTCCAGAAAAACAAAAGGATAGACCGATTCAAGCGGACGGTTTCGCCACTCGTTCATCACAGGAATGATCTTGTCAGTGATGTGGGAAATTTCTGTAGCAGAGATATCCATCGCGTACATCTCCTTAACATAGCTGGAAATATCACGCGTGCTCATTCCTCGGGCATACATTGCTAAAACATTGTCTTTCTTCGGTGATAATCAGCTGACGTTTAGGGACTATCTTAGGTTCAAAAGTGCCATTACGGTCACGGTTACTTTCCAGTTCAAAATGGCCGGACTGAAGACTTCTGACCGTCTTTTTTGTCTTCCCGTTTTTACGGTTGTTTTCTCCAGAGGCTTTGCTTTCCTCGATATGATGATCAAGCTCGCCCTCAAGCATCGATTCCAAAAGGTGTTTCAGCATCGGAGCAAAAACACCATCAGTACCGCCCATCTTTTTACCGGCGTAAAGCTACTTCATCGCTTCCGCTTTGAAGCGCTCAAAATCAAATTTCTCGTTTCCCATTATTCTGTGTCTAATATAAATATTCTTTATCTGACACGAACTATGTTCAAATGCAAGAAAAATTCGAAGTTTTTTCTTTCTTCGAGATATATCCATCAATGTATATCGATTCTGCTTTACAGATAGCAAATGCTTGCCTCACTAATTTATTGGCAACTGCTATTAGAGCTACCTTGGAAGGCTTCCCCTTTGCTTTTAATCGCTGATAGGTTTCCCGGCAAGCCTGATTATAACGAATTGCAGACCACGAGGCAATGTAAAGTAAGGAGCGCAGGTCAGAATCACCATTTCTGTTAATTGTTCCTTTTATATTGATAGATGTACCCGACTGTTGATAAGTAGGGCAAATTCCAATATACCTGGATAGCTGCTTGGGATTTTCAAACTGAGTAAAGCCGGCAGTAGAAATGATCAGTGAAGTAGCCAATGTTATTCCTATGCCCTTGACAGAAGTCAGAGACTTGATTTGTTTACTAAATTCCTCATTAGCGATGTTGACTATATCTGCTTCCAAGCCTCCAATCTGTTTCTCTATAAAGGCTATTGTTTTATCTAATGCCTTCAGACTGTTTTTATCTATCCGCGGAAGCACAGTAAAAGAGCCTCTAAGGTTTGTTAATGACGTTAATTGCTTCTTGAGCTGTCTTAAAACCACTTTTTTGTGCTTCATCAGGATAACTGCTTCTGCTGGCACCTTGTAGACGGGAGGGTGCATCTTTTCTCCATATAACGCTATCAGTCTGGCATCAACGTCATCCGTCTTGGTAACTGCCATCATCATTCTGGCAAAGTGCTTGATCTGTTTAGGATTGACAAGGCTGGCTGCTATATTCTGCTCGCAGAGCATGTAGAGCAATAAGGTGCCATAGTTTCCCGTGGCCTCCAGCACACATTGGTGATCCGCAACGGACAAAGAGCTAATGAACTTTTTTACCCCCTTTATGTCATTCGTGTACGTGTGGGTTTGGTAACCTTTTAGCTGAGGGTAAGCTGCTACAAATGTACTTTTTGAAATGTCGATTCCAATAAATTTCATAACCTTAGGATTGAACAAAAATTACACATCTAATAAACTATCGTCGCATACACAGGCTCTTAGCCTACCGAACTATTCAGTTTTTAGATGTAAAAACGCATGGGAGCAGAACGTGTCAGACGGTATTATATACCAACAGTTCATCGGCTTTATTCCATGCGCTTTCTATCTTATTTATTCAAATGTACGACAGTTTAATTTACACCCTCGGAGGGGTACTTGAAAACTCCATCGAACACTCCCAAATTTAGGATTGCTTCAAAGTAGAAAATTCCGCTGTTTTTACCTGTTTTATATAAATATCTCAGGCGCCATATCCTCTAAACTGCTGTGGATTTTGAAGGTGTTGTACTATTCTCTCAGATTTCAATTTTTTCCTTCGCATCTTCCAATGACAGAAACAGGTGCGTATTGATGCGCTCTTCCCGAAGGCTTCCGCTGAATGACTCAATATACAGATTTTCTGTCGGTTTTCCCGGTCTGGAGAATATTAATTTCACATGATGTTTTCATTCCCACTTATCCACATCCTTGGAACTAAATTATTCACTTTTGCTTGCCTTATTTCGTGTTCATGATTACTTTGCAATTGCGATCATGTATTATCCATTTGGATTTTCCTGGCTATTGCTTGCTGGAACAAACTGAGTTCTTCCTGAGTACAAACAACATCACTTCCCTTTAGGCCTGTCCAACAAATAGCCATAAATTTACGGCTATAATTATCCACTATAGTTAAGCAGTGGATTTTTCTGCCGTCAAACAGCGCAGCGACAAAGTCCATACTCCAGCAGTAATGTAAATTTGAAAAAACCAGTCTCTCGGATCGATGAGCGGCGACTCGACAACGTCTGGGCTTTTTAACCCCTAGATTTAAACCTTCTTCCTCACAAATACAAATACGGTAAATCTGTCTTGGATTATCATTCCAGCCTTCACGTTTCAATAGAACAACAATCCCATCTATTCCGTAACGGGCACGTGTTTCAGCAATACCTTTTTATGCGACGGCGTAACCTCCCTTCATCGCATCTATGGTGTTTATAATACCAAACGGAGGTGCTTAGCAGAGATACCTCGCATGCTCTGCGTAGGGAAATTCGATAATCGGAAAACAGGGAGGTAACAACGGTTCTACGCTGCGAAGGCTTTGAAACTTTTTTTAATACATCCTGGAGTATCTGTTTATCGAGACTAAGATCGGTCACAAGCTTTTTCGGCTGTACATTTTCTTCTTCCAATTGTAGAATGTAGCTTCACTGATACCCATTTTTCTGCAGACTTCTTCCACACGCGTTCCTGTCTCGGACTGTTTGATCGCAAAGGTGATCTGTGCTTCGGTAAACTTTGATTTTTTCATCGCTTTTCCTCCCTTTTAAAATTAGTAATTCAAATCCGAATTCTCTACTTTTAAATGCTTGAGTTTTTTGGGGAGAGATCAATGAAGCTAATACATTAATTTGAATCGAATATCTGTTAGAAGTAAGGAATACTTTTTTTAATGTTACATATACAAGCGGAGTAGTCGCACAGATACTTATAAACTGGATCTTAAATTAATAGCGAGTATTAAAGAAAATAAAAAATCCATAATAGATATGAATTTATCTTTTACACAAAAAAAGCTATTAAATTTTTTATAAAATTCTATCTTGTAAGCTTTTTTTGTTGTTTATGCTATTTGTTGGAGTTTACAAATTTTTAAATTATACATCTCTCGTTTTTATCTAATTTTAGGTAATAACTAAAGTTTTGTTAATGATGTTAACTTTTTAATTAAATACTATAGTTGAAATGTTTCAAAAAAGATTTTATTTATCCCATTTATTTTTAAAAAAAACACATATTTATTGCAAATTTAAAAATCTTGTTTATCTTTGTTTTAACAAAATTTTAACATTTGCCGTTTAGTTTTGTCACACTAACTGTATTAGCCTTTTGGGCTCATCACTTTTGAAAAACATATATTAAAAGTTTCTTCGGTGCTTTTATCGTATTTAGTTAGATAAACTACTTATTATTAAACATATATAAACATATGAAACACAAACTACTCAGTTTTTTCGTGGGGAGTATGATCCTTTCTTCTGTTGCGTTTGCACAAGAGAAAAAAGTAAGCGGTCGTGTAACGGGTATTGATGGGAAACCATTGGTGGGCGTGACGATTGCGATTCAGGGATCAAATATTGCTACTCAAACAGATGCAAATGGGAATTATTCTTTAAAAGTACCAACAGGTAAAGTTATTATTTTTCGTTATGTAGGCCATGATGAGAAATCAATAATTGTTAAGGAAGGGCAAAGTATATTTAATGTTGCTCTTGAGGATCAAAACAACAATTTGGATGAAGTCGTTGTAGTTGCGTATGGTACTGCTAAAAAAGAATCTGTGACTGGATCAGTAACCTCTGTCTCTGCAAAAGATATCGAAAAGAGACCGGTTACCAATGCATTTGCAGCTTTAGAGGGATCTGCTGCTGGTATTCAACTAAACAATACTTCTGGTATGCCAGGTGCAGAACCTAGTATAAGGATTCGGGGATTTTCATCACTAAATGGTTCTAACAATCCACTTTATGTCGTGGATGGTGTACCTTTTGGTGGTAATATTTCTGATATTAACCCAAATGATGTGGAAAGTATTTCAGTCTTAAAAGATGCTTCATCATCTGCACTTTATGGAAGTCGGGCTAGTAACGGGGTGATTATTATTACCACCAAGAAAGGAAAGGCTGGCCGCTCTCAGGTTAATATCTCAACAGATCAAGGTTTCTACTCGAGAGGTATTGCTGAATACGATCGCGTGAATGATAGACAATTTATGGAAGCCATGTGGTTGGGTTATCGAAATAGTTTATTGACTAACAATTCGGCATCCTATCCAACAGTTGCATCTGCAAATGATGAAGCAACCAAATCTTTGGTGAGCAATTATTTGAAATTAAACATCTATGATAAGGCTGATGATAAACTATTTGATTCCAATGGAAAGCTTGTCTCTGATGCCCAAATAAAAAGTGGATATGCAGACGATTTGGATTGGTTTAAAGAGGTAGATCGCGTGGGACATCGTCAAAATTATAATATTGATGGTACAACAGCAACCGGTAAGGCCAAAGTTTTTTATTCCACAGGTTACTTGGACGAGAAAGGATACATTAAAAATTCTGGTCTAAAAAGATTTACTGGACGATTAAATGCCGAACTTCAAGCTAAAGATTGGTTCAAGTATGGCTTCAATTTAGCAGGTTCACATCAGATCTCAAATCAAATTAGTGGTTCTACTGACGATGCAGGTTCATTTGTTAATCCGTATAACTATGCGAGATCGATAGCACCAATCTATCCAATTCATTTGCATAACGCAGACGGATCTTATGCACTGGACGAGGCCGGAAAGATACAGTATGATAATGGTGAATCTACAAGATTGCAATATGTCGGAAGACATACCATTTGGGAAAATGAATTAAACAGAGACCAAACAGTTCGTAATACAGTAAATGGTAGAGGCTTTCTTGAATTCAAGTTTCTTAAGGATTTTACACTGACTTTAAACGGTGATTTAAATCTTCGCAATTCAGAACGTCGTACGTATAATAACGCAATAATAGGTGATGGTGCTGGTCAGGGTAGAGCGGCTAGGAATATTTATCGCTACAAAAATTATACAGTTCAACAATTATTGACTTGGAACAAAGATTTTGGCTTACACCATCTGGACATATTGGCAGGACATGAGAATTATTCTGACAACTGGAGTTATCTATATGGCTATAAAACAGATGAAATTTTTGAAGGCCAAACTGATATGGTAAATTTTACCAAAATTACATCACTGTATGACTATCAGGAAGACTATCGTGTAGAAAGTTTCTTGTCTCGCGCTCGTTATAATTATGCTGGTAAATATTTTGCGGAGGCGTCGTTTAGAAGAGATGGTTCATCTCGATTCAGCCCGGCAAATCGTTGGGGTAATTTCTGGTCCTTAGGTGGTAGCTGGAGTGTATCAAAAGAAGATTTCTTCAAAGATATGCTGAATACCGTTAATGATTTGAAGGTTCGAGCATCTTACGGTGAAGTAGGTAATGATGAAAGTGCAAGCAAGTACTCTTATTTATCGTTATATGAGTTAAGCCAAAATGCGAATGCAGGGGCCGTCTTTAAAAACCAAAACCCTTCACCTGATTTAATTTGGGAAACCTCGAGTTCATTCTCTGCAGCGGTAGAGGCCCGATTATTTAAACGAGCAAATTTAAGCTTTGAATACTTTAATAAGCAGTCTCAAAACTTGATTTTTGATTTTAATCTTCCATTGTCTGCTGGAGCAACATCATCTTCGAGCGCAGTTTCAACAGTAACAAGGAATATTGGTTCAATGTCAAATAGGGGCTTTGAGTTAACTTTTGATGTAGACGTGTTAAAAGGTGATGGATGGAGATGGAATGTTGGTGCGAATGCAACTTGGTTGACGAATAAAATATTATCACTACCGGAGGAAAATAGGGAGAATGGAATTGTAACCGGTAATTTCAAATGGGTTGAAGGCGGTAGCCGTTATGACTTCTGGTTATTTAAGTATGCGGGTGTAGATCAGATGACTGGTCGCTCGCTTTACCTGGCAGATACAGAACGTTTTAATGTGAATGGTTCTGCACCAGGAAAAGCAGAGATCCCTATAGCGGAACTTGTTGAAATTAATGGAAAATATTACGTAACTAATGCTTCTAGCTATGGTCTAAGGGGCTGGTCCGGATCGGTTATTCCTAAAATGAATGGAAGTTTCAACACCAGCTTTGAGTATAAAAACTTTAGCTTCTCCGCTTTGTTTACCTATGCGATTGGTGGTAAAGTATACGATTCTTCATATGCTGGTTTGATGGCCATGTCTGGTACACCAAGTGCGTTGCATGCGGATATTATGAATTCATGGAACGGTATCCCTGATGGAATGACAGCATCCTCGGCAGATAGATTGGATGTCAATGGCATTCCTGCTATTAACTTTTCTCAAAGTAGTATGAATAATTATGCTACTAGCGACCGTTTCTTAGTTGACGGATCATATTTGGTTATCAAGAATATAGCGGTGGGTTATAGTTTGCCAAAAACGTTGGTTAGTAAATTAGATTTGTCTTCCGTGAGAGTTGTTGCTGGAATTGAAAACTTGTCTACAATGACAAAACGTAAAGGTATGAACCCACAACAACAATGGAATGGTACCAGCACAAATGCTTGGGTTACTCCACGTACAATTTCTTTTGGTGTAAAAATTGGATTATAAGAAATCAAACAATGAAAAAAAATAAATATATAAAAGTATTGTTAGCAGGAATGATTCTTGTTTCTTCTTGCAAAAAAGACTATCTAAATACAAGTCCTACAGATTCCGTTGAGCTTTCTAAAGTATTTGAGACGACGAAAAATGCTGAAGTAGCCGTTAACGGTTTGGCAAAAATGATGACCCAACAGTATTTAGGTAGCCAAGGCTTTAATGGAGAGGGGACAATCAAAATGTACTACGGGAACTATCCTGGAAACAATTTTTTTGTGAACTTAAGCGGCTGGGCAGACATTATTAATGCAAATTATAATCAAAACTTAACGAGTATTTACCTGTATTATCCTTGGTTTTATTACTACAAGATCATTGGTAACGCAAATCAAATTGTCGAAAATATTGATGCTGCGGATGGAAACTTGGCCGACAAACAATTTATAAAAGCGCAAGCATTGACTTACCGTGCTTATAGTTACATGATGCTAGCTCAGATCTATGGCAATAGATGGAGTGATTCAAATAATGGGCAGACAAATGGATTGGTTTTAAGAAAAGATGTATCAACTGGAGATATGCCTTTATCTACCTTGGGCCAGACTTATGATTTGATCTATACGGATTTGAATGATGCCATTTCATTGTATGAATCTTCAAAATTAGTTCGTAATGCAAATAAAAATTACGAAGTAAACAAAGATGTTGCTTATGCGGTTTATGCTCGAGCAGCTTTGAATAAACAGGATTATGTCAATGCTGAAAAATATGCTGTTTTGGCTCGGGCTAATTATGAACTGATGAATAATGCAGAGTATAAAAGTGGCTTTGCAAATCCAAATAGAGAGTGGATTTGGAGTAGCTACGGTGCGTCTGATGAAACGTTATACTTCTATTCATTTCAATCATATATTGCTTATAATTCGTCGGCAAGTGCTGTTAGAACGACGCCTAAATGTATCAGTAGAGAATTATTCGATAAAATTCCTTCAACAGATATTAGAAGAGATCTTTTCTTAGATCCAAAAGGCGAAGCGTACACCACAGCTACAGGATTCGCCGGAGCGACGATGAAGGCGAGGGCTTTTGCTACATTTCCAGATTTACAGTCTAATGCAGTGCCTTACGCTTACATGAACTTTAAGTTCAAAGCTAATGATCTACCGGGTGTTGGAAACTTAAATCACTTTAGGGCTTCCGAGATGTATCTCATTGAAGCTGAAGCTAAATTTTTCCAAAATAAAGCGGCAAGCGAAGTTCAAGGTGTTCTCAACGCATTAAATGCAACTTCAGGAAGAGATGTAAAATATGTTTGTACAAAAACAGGGACAGATCTACTTAATGAAATTAAACTTTACCGCGCGGTTGAACTATGGGGCGAAGGATTCGATTGGTTTGATATGAAACGTTGGGGAGATACTATTGTGAGAAGAAATAACGCAAACGGGGGTAATTTCCTTACATCTTTAGCTGTTACAATTAATCCTCAAGATAAAAATAAGTGGACTTGGTCTATTCCTCTTCGCGAAAGCGATTATAATAAGGGATTAGAATAATTCGAAGTATAAATCAATAGGATAAAAGGCCGATACAATTTGTATCGGCCTTTTTAGTGTAAAAATACATATGAGACAGCTCGCATTCTTGCTTTTTGGTATTGACCTCCAAGGTGACATATTACCAAATCATTAATTTTATGTATATAAATTAATAGACTAACAATTTATTAATATTAACTTAATATTGGGAATCTATTTTTACGCCATTGAAATGATGATGATGTAGAAGAAGGAAAAGCGATTCCCCTTATATAGCATCTCAATCGAAAAAGAAAATTTATTCGAAATCTCATGAAAAAAGTAGTTTTACTCTTAGCACTGATAGGCCCTGTCGTAGCGATTGCGCAAAATAATAATGCGCCTTCCAGCTATGACCCACATGATATCAAAATTACGGGATACCTTCAGACACAGTTTCAAAAGGCGCAGTCCCCCGGAATAACTTCTTTTTCGGGAGGTGATTTTTCAAAGAATTCGGACAATAGATTTATGATACGCAGGGGGCGTCTTAAAATTGACCGTGTAGACACTTACTCCAGTATTGTCTTCCAGTTGGATGCAACCCAGGATGGAGTACAGCTAATGGATGCATTTATCCAGTTACGACACCCTAGCCAGAAAGGGCTGAGTTTGACTGCTGGTCTTTTTAATAGACCATTTGGATACTCCATCGTATATTCTTCAGGATATCGGGATTTCCCTGAAAGAGCACGGGTATTTCAAACGCTGATGCCTCGAGAACGTGATCTAGGGGGGATGGTTAGCTACCATCCGGGAGGTAAAGCTAAATTTCTAAACCTCGATTTAGCATTGGTTAATGGCAGCGGCCATTCCGCTAAAGATTATGATTCAAAAAAAGATCTGATCGGTAATCTAGCTTTTAACTTCGATAGTCTTGCGGATAAAAAAGTCCATCTCGGATTCGGTGGTTCATTTTATAAGGGATCTGTCCGTAACGATACCAAAACCTACTACACGGCTAATAGTAATGGGTATAGTGCACATACCAGCGAAGAAAATGAGGGCAAAGCCATCGGTAGAAATTATTATGGCGCAAACCTACAGATCGAGCTTGACAACAGCTTTGGTAAGTCTAGTTTTAAAACAGAATATGTTGCTGGAGATCAGCCCGGCGTTGCAGGTGGTGTAGATATCAAAGGTCCTTATGCCAGTAGAAGTTTTACAACACAACCGACAACCGACCTTTATCAACGTAAATTCAACGGTTACTATCTTTGGTTAACACAGGAAATCGGTCGTACCGGATTTACAGCAATGGTTGCATACGATGTATATGACCCAAATACCAAAGCAAGTGGTTCGACGATTGGCTTGGCCGGTAATTTTACGGCTGATGGTGATGTCAAGTTTAGTACAGTTGGCTATGGACTCGCTTATCAATTTAGCAATAGACTTAAGTTTACGGTCTATAATGAACATGTCACCAATGAAGCGACAAGTTTGCCAAACTTTTCAGCAGATCTTAAAGATGATGTATTTACGGCTAGAATGCAGTACCGTTGGTAAGCTGAAATGGATCCGAACTTGCGATTGGATAAAGATTAATCATCATTTTTTCTTTTGAAGATTCGGCAAATTCATCGGATTGAGCTTATGCCTGTCTGTAACCGAGCTGCTGTACTTTATGTAGCCATTTGTCCCGCTGAATTGAATCGGAAGTTTTGATAACGCCTATGTAGGTGACCTTAACGGGTGATATTCCACAAAATTGCAGTGTCGATTTTTTTAGTTGATTAACGCTGGGACTACGGTATATCAGCGTGTAATACCAACTCGGCTGATCAAGTGTCGTAATGATTCGAGCGGATTTACCTTTTAATAATTTGTCCCAAAAAAGAGAGTTTTCACGGTATTGAAATGCCATCCCAGGTAAAAAGAGTCGATCAATAAAGCCTTTCATCAAGGCAGGGAGCCCACCCCACCAAACGGGATGTACCCAGACCAGATGATCGGCCCATAGGATGTCTTCCCAGGCAAGCTGTAGGTCTTGTTCAAGTTCAGTCCGTTTGCGATAACCAAATTGAAGATTTGGATTGAAGTCTAGGTCGATGATATGGATCGTTCGTACTACAGCTCCGGACGCTTCTGCACTTTTTTGATAAGCATTTGCAATGGCAAAATTGAAAGACTCCCGATTTGGGTGTCCATTGATAATAAGTATTTTTTTGTTCATGACCTTGTATTATATCTCAAAAATAGTCATACGAATACTGTTGTTATAGGACAAATGTCTAAAAAGAGATTTGATTGCGAATGCGACTTAAATGACGTTGTGTTATGCCTAAGTAGGAAGCAACATAGTTTAGAGGAAGCTGTTGGATAAACTCTGGATGGTCTTTGATTAAATTAGTATAACGTTGTGACGCAGTCTCTTTTTGCAATTGAAAAACACGTTTTTCGAGCTCAAGATATTGCTCTTCAGCAATCATTTTAAGATACGTTGTCCATTTTAGGTTGTTTGTGGCAAGTTTGTTAATGATATTTTTTTTGATCACCCACAGTTCAACAGGCGTAATCGCCTGCATGTTCTCTATACTTGGTCCGCCCGTAATGAAGGAGGAGTAGGCCGCTATCCAAGTATTCGGAAAGCGGAAACAATAAGTAATATCCTCTTTATTGACGCTACTATAAAAGGAGCGGAAAATCCCTGACTGTATTAATGCAACCTCATGACAGCGCTGATTTTCCTTGATGAAAAAGTCGTTTTTATTCAACTCTCTGTATTCGAAAAGATCGACAATTTGATTGATCTCTTCTTCTTCAAAGAGACCAATAGAGCGGAAATATGTTGCTATCATGGATTTCAAACTTAGCGAAATTACTGTCTTTATGCAAAATAGAATCAGTTTTGTTGCGAAACCTAGCTATTGAATATTCATTCCGCTATATGAAATATTCATTCCACCGGATACGTCAATGCGTGTCCATCGCTATGTTGTCTTCTGGATAGAAAGGAAAGATGCAACTGGTTCCTTCTACGATGTAAATTATACCGTTTATTCCCTGAAATTGTTTTCTAACTTCAGGCGGTAGTTCCATTGACAATGATTCTCATTTCAATGTAAATTACAATATTATATTTTGCGCAATATAATTTCTTGATGTACATTTGTATGGTCAAATTAAAACAAATTAAAATATGAAAACGTTATATAACATCGGTGCGACAGCAAAAGGCGGACGAAACGGTCAGGTAAAAAGTGAAAATGGCGTATTGGACTTAGCTGTTCGTATGCCTAAAGGTCTTGGCGGCGCCAATGACGATTATGCTAATCCCGAAATGCTTTTCGCAGCAGGGTATGCAGCATGCTTTGATAGTGCGTTGAATTTGGTGATCAGATCAGAAAAGGTTAAAACAGGAGAGACATCTGTAACTGCTCATGTCAGTATAGGGCAACTGGAGAATGGTGGTTTTGGTCTCGCCGCTGAACTACATGCAAATATTCCTGGTGTGAGCGTTGAAGTTGCACGAGAATTGATTGAAAAGGCTCATCAAGTCTGTCCTTATTCAAATGCAACAAGAGGTAATATAGAAGTTAAATTGACAGTATCAACTAACGAATAACAGATGAACAATTTGGCCAATGTGCTTACAGCACTTGTACTTTTAGAACATGTGTACATTGTATGGATGGAAATGTTTGCTTGGGAAACGGCTGGAAAACGCAGTTTCGGAAAAGCCCTTCCTGCTGAGCTCTTCAAACCTACTAAGGGGCTTGCTGCAAATCAAGGCTTGTATAATGGTTTTTTAGTTGCAGGCTTGGCTTGGTCGTTCTTTATCACTGATCCGGTATGGAGTGAACATGTAAGGCTGTTTTTTCTGGGATGTGTTCTTGTGGCAGGAATTTTTGGTGGAATTACATCGAGCAAAAAGATATTCATTGTGCAGGGGTTGCCAGCATTGTTGGCTTTATTAGCTGTTATTCTATCCAAATAAATATATAATTATATGTCATTAATAGAAGATTTAAAATGGCGTCATGCTGTAAAAGCGTATGACCCGGAAAGAAAAGTTAGTCAGGAAGATATAGACAAGATTGTAGAAGCTGCTCGTTTAGCCCCTACGTCTTCAGGCCTACAGCCATTTAAAGTGCTTGTCGTTGAGAACCAGGCATTAAAAGAGGAGTTGGCTAAGGGAGCACTAAATCCAGAGTGTATGCGTGAATGTTCGCACGTGCTGATTTTCGCTGCATGGGATCGTTATACAGCTGAGCGTATCGATCAGGTGTATGATTATACAACAGATGAACGCGATCTACCGCGCGGGCGCTTTGGTTCGTATACCGATAAGCTAAAGTCGATTTATCTAAATGAAGCTGCCGAAAGAAATTTTGCGCATACAGCAAGACAGACTTATATCGCTTTAGGTTTGGCGTTAGCCCAAGCGGCTGAACTTCGCGTCGATTCTACTCCTGCGGAAGGCTTTGATAATCATATGGTGGATGAAGTATTGGAACTGGAAAAGCTCGGTTTAAAAAGTGTATCATTAATGTATGTCGGTGTAGCAGACTCCTCCCGAGATTGGATCTCAACGATGAAAAAAGTTAGAGTATCCAAAGCGGATTTTGTCGTTGAATATAAATAAATGGGCACTGCTTTCTCAATCACTTGAAAACTCGATATCTTTGTGAGATGGACGACTTATTAAAATTAGATAAACAGCTTTGCTTTTCAGTTTACGTGCTGCATAGGGAAATTATGCAGCAATACCGAGCTATTCTTGAAGAGATCGACTTGACCTACCCACAATATATCACCATGATGGCATTATGGGAAAATGATGAGCAAACGGTAAATCAATTAGGAAGTAAGCTATTTTTAGATAATGGAACACTTACACCACTGTTGAAACGTCTCGAGGCCAAAGCCTTGCTCACCCGGACACGAAGCAAATCTGATGAGCGGGTGGTAAAAATCAAACTAACGAAGCAAGGATTGCTGCTGAAAGAAAAAGCGAGTTGCATTCCTATGCAGATTTTTCAAACGTTAAACCTTGAGTATGATGATATGGTCCAGCTCAAGTCATTAGCTGATAAAATCGTAAATAATTCGGGTAAACGCTAGGAGTTTTTCATATGGAATAAGCAAGGACTGGACGAGATATAATTTCGTTCTGTTCTTGCTTATTTTACTTTAAAGCGTACTTGAAAATGGAAGTCCTTACTATGTGGCAACTACCACAGATTTCGAGTGCTCCAAGTTTATTTTTGCTGAAATTGGCTATTTTGCTTGAAATGGCTATAAACCTGTTGTATGCCTACAAGATATTTTTCAGTTTAATATATTGCAGCAACATAATAGTTTTTCCATCTTTGATTTCTCCTGTATCAATCATATGTAAAGCATCCTGAATTTTAATTTCAAGGATCTCTATATGCTCTTCTTCTTCCTCCAGTCCCCCTCCATCGCTAACTTTCATGTTGGTTGTATACTCTGCTATAAAAAAATGCAATATCTCCGTTACTGACCCGGGGGACATGTAGGCCTCAAATATTTTTTTTGCTTCCTTGATTTGGTAGCCCGTTTCCTCTTCTGTCTCTCTACGGATGCAATCTTGGGGCGAATCTTGATCAAGCAGACCTGCGCATGCTTCTATCAGCATACCCGATTCGTTGCCGTTTATGTAAGTTGGGATTCGAAATTGTCTGGTCAATATTACGGTCTGGTAACTGATGTTATAAAGCAGAATAACCGCGCCATTACCACGGTCATAAGCTTCCCTACTTTGTTGCTGTACTGTACCGTCTGGTTTGCTGTATTGATAGGTTACTTTTTTTAGCGTGTACCAATTATCTGATAATATCTCGGTTTTTATAATTTCAATATCTTTTATTGCCATTTTTACTGTGTTAAGGTCAAACAGTAAAAATAAGGATTGCAATCCAAATGAAGCAGGGAAAACTAAAAGATGCTTCGATATCTTTCGCTAGTTTCCATGGCGCTATCCGATGGACTTTATTTGATGCCATTTTCCAGTACCTGTCTGCTGGAAAGCTCGTATCTCTTTCTTACTGCTGCTAATACTTTTTTATAATATTTAGTCTTATCGGCTTCGTCAATTACAATAATCTCGACATCATGTGCCTGAAGTAACTGCATCTTATCCTTGGAAAGCGAATACCATTTTTTTGTTGTATAATAAAATAATTGATTTTTAATAAAGCTACTCCGTTTATAATACTTATTACGTGCACGATACGTTAATAGCCACCAAAGATCGATTTCCACAAGATCTAGAGAGAGACCAAAGATGTGGATATCTTGCGTAAAAAATAGATCAATCCACGATTGTAGCTTGGTTCCTTTTTTCTGATTCAACCTTTTCATCAAGGAATCTTTGTAGACAATTTCTGAGCTGTAATTTGTTCCATTAACGACATAATCCCTCATTTTTTGCAATTGACCACAATAATGCTCATAACCGAGATTAATAGACGCGGGGTTTAGACAGTCGCCATGAATATGCCAATAGGTTTTATGTTCACTTTCATGCCTGCGAAAGATGCTGTATGTTGTTTCGCGGATTAAACCAGTATTACGTGTGCTGGTTTGACCTTCTAAACTAAAATCATAATTTGTGGTTATGATGTTTTCGATTGGTATCTCCCGAATTAATTGGTGTATTTCGTTTTGCTTGATCTGCGAAACACAATCGGAGATATAACTTTTAAGTTCCCTCTCGTTAATGTGCTGCTTTTTGATTGCGCCAAGGAATATTTCCTCATATAACATGGGGAAGGGTTTGAGTCCATTTTCTAATGAACTGACCTTATATTTCTCTTTAATATTAGTTAATAAATCGCTCCAGCTGATTCCGGGTGAGATATTATTGATGTCGTTCCCAACTAGTAAAGTAAACTTATTCATCATCATATAAATCAAGCGCCATCCATGTACAACCTTAAACGACGATGCCTAATAATCGTATAATTTGTTATTTGATAACCTGTAGCATTCGAGTTAATCCAATACTAAAATAATAAATTAAATCCTGAAGGAATATAGTGTACGTGTTTTTTAGTGCGGATCTTGTTGGCTCTTAATCTGAAGATCTTGACATGTTTATATGCATTAATATTGTCTGCTGGAGCTTTTAATTGAGCTTTCTTGCATAATGCTTTCATCGAGAGTCATGCTTTAATTAGCACGATATAGGTTATGGAATATTAACTGAATGTAATTATCGGGCACTGGCGTTATTCTGTTTATGATTATCAAAAAAGGCTAGGCGAACCAACTTCCTAGCCTTCACGGTATAACTCATCCTATGCTATAACAAACAAAAAACAAAGGAGAGAAGGAAATGTTTGATGGCCAGATTACACTTCGGTATGAAACTTTAACGATGTGATCGTTTTTAGAACGCATTATTTATTGTTGTTGCGGTGTTTTTCCAAAATAGTCGGTAAGTGCAACGTACCGACTACATCAATCTGTTATTCCGTGTTTTAATAGCTGACTGCCTTTAAATTTGTATTGTATAGAAAGCGTAAATGCTTTCATTGATCACATGTGATTCGATGCTTATAAAAGCTCGGAGTAATCTAAATACAAACATAAAAGAACTAATTAATAAGGATAAAAGCTATGGAAATTAAAGAAAACAAGCTGTTAGGTGTTTCATATAGAGATACACCCAACAAAGGTGGTATTATCGAACCTGTTTATATCATCATGCATTATGATGGTGCGTCCAATTCGACTAGTGCAATAGAGTGGATGACAGATGCGCGAAGTAAAGTGTCTGCGCATCTGCATATAAGTCGTACTGGTGTTGTAACCCAATTGGCCCCGTTTAATGTCACATGCTGGCATGCAGGTTTCAGTGCATGGGCGGGACTGAAGGGGTTGAATACCTATAGTATAGGTATAGAGTTACAGAATAAAGGTCAGGAAATCTATACCGAAAAGCAGATCAGTATTGCGCTTGAAGTGTGCCGGGCAATTATCAGTGAATATCCGATTCGGGATATTTTGGGGCATTCAGATATCGCACCAGGAAGAAAAGAGGATCCAGGGAGACAATTTCCCTGGGAGAGATTTAAATCGTTAATAAAAGAGGATTGGAATGGACTTACTTGAAATTTTGGAAAAATTGATTATCCCCGTGGCTACTGCGGTTGGAGGGTATCTAGTCGGAAAACCCAAAGAGCAAGCCGAAGTGGAAGCAACAAATGTTGAAAATGCTGGAAAAGTGATCGAGAAATGGGAAGGATATTCGAATAGGTTAGCGAAGGATATTGAGCAACTGCGGGCAATCATTGAAGATCTTAATGAAGCGCTACGTTTAGCAAATGATGAACGTATGGCGTGCACAAGGACGTTAGCCGATTTGCAACTCAAGTATGATGACCTTATGAAACTTTATAATAAGTTACAAATGGAATTAAAGCAGGTCAAAAATGCACAACATAGTACACAAAATGAATAAGTTGTTTGAATCTACATCCCAAGAATAGTCCTTGAGTATTGTTTCTCGAGGACTATCTATATGGTTTATAAGAAGAAGACGAATTTTGTCAATAAGGTTAACATGTACGTGAAATAAATCAATAGTCTTTATTGAAACGCGCATCAATAAGGTAATAATTGGCAACCTGCTTGATCTCCATTTTGAAGTCCCGGTAAAGATCAAATTGGTTGCATGCGCAGATGATGGATTTCTGTAAAATGTCATTATTTATTTTCAAATATGGCCCTAATTCTTTATAAATGGTGCTTTTAACTTTGGTTTTTAGATTAGTTAACTTTTCGGGTTGAAAAATGCGTAAAACAACCGCTATAGCTTTGTAACGATGTTGAATATCGCTATAATTGATATATTCTCCCGTGATTTGTTGCGCTGGTATACCTACGAATTTACAATAACAGTCTATCACTTTACTGATTTTAGAAAGATCAGGTTCATAAATCTTATCAATGGATTTTAGTATTTCGGGATGATTCTCTTTTAAGAAACTCATCATAAATGAATAATATAATGTGTTCATGCGTTGTGAGCTATTTTTTACCTGTTAAACGTAGTGTTGCTTCTGTTCTTAAAACATTATTTTGTTCGCGCGATTCATTAACATCTATATATTCGCCGCTATTTAATTGTTTTGTTAAACAAAGTTAAACTAAATTGTTAATCTTTTAATATTTTTTTTGATAAATTTTTATGTTGTTGAAAAATAATAAACTTATTTGTTTAACATTAAACTACTGATAATCAGTTATTTTTATTTTTTTTAATTGGTCTGTTTGTTTAGGTTTTATAAGTTGTGTAACTTTGTGTCACAATGTTATGTTTTTGTGTAACATTTCTTAAGTACAGTATCAACTATGGAGACTTATTCAAATAACAATTTTGAAGTTTTACGCTTGGAAATGCGTGTCACAAACCGTGAATTTGCGTCGTTATTAGGTGTACGCGAACAGGTGTACTCGCGTATAAAAAAGGGTGAGTATCCGATTGGGCTTACGATGAAAACACGAATTCAGAAGGCTTTTCCTCATATTCAATATGATTGGCTTTTGTATGGAAAGGGGGAAAGGCTAGCGACTGTCGCTCCAATTCAGTCTGACACTGTGGCGATGGTCAGTATGGGAAATGGAAAATCAATAGGGTACTTTTCGGAAGATGTTAAGTTTATTGATGAAAACAAGAACAATATATTTTTTGAAGTTTCCCCTGGAAGATATTTGATGCAGACAAAACTTGTTACTGAAAAAGCGAAAGCCGGTTATTTATCTGGCTTTTCCGATCCGGAATATATGGACGACTTACCTGCTCATTTTATTACAGTCAATGAGTTTCATAAAGGAGCTTATCGTTCTTTTCAAGTTAGTGGGGATAGTATGACCGATGGTACGGATGCAAGTGTATTGGATGGCGATATTGTTACGGGGCGTTTGATAAAGCCAGAGTTATGGCAATCCAAATTTCATACACATAAATATCGTTATTGGGTAATAGTGCATAAGTTTGAGGGGGTTATCATAAAAGAGATCGCTCATCATGATGTAAACAACGGAATTCTTACGCTTAGATCACTTAACACGGATAAAAAAAGATATCCTGATTTTGATGTAAGTCTGGATGACGTTGATCAAATTTTCAATGTTGTAGATATTAGCCGCTCATTATAAGCGCAAGAGTTTTTTTATTTGTTTTCTGGATTTTAAGGTGTATGGGCGTTTTATATTTCATTGCTAAAAAATATAGAAATTAAAGCTAATTATATTAGTTTTAATTTCTATATTTGGTTTTAAATTGAACGTTTACGGTCATGTTGCTGTGTGCTATTTTGGCGCTTCTAGTATATACCGTGCATCGGGATAGATCGTTAGCATAGCAAGGATATAGGTTGCTCATTATTCAAGCCTGTCCGTAGCGTTCAATTCAAATAGAAGACCGCTGTTAAGTTCAGGTTGCTTATGTTTTCGATTGATAAAATGAGTTTATTTTTTGAATTATAGCGGCTATCATTTTTAATTTTTGACAAAACTTACGTCGGTTATTTTATAATTAAAGTTGTCTTTCTCTCGCTCATTTTCTGGCTTCTCTAATTCGCTGTAACGTACTGTACCTTTCATTTTAAATGTTGTATGCGAATCTAGATTGATTTTCTCTCCATTGTCGTCAAATACATAGAAGTTCTTGAGCGTATAATTTTTTTGGTCCGCAGGGATATCAAATAATACACTATTCTTTTCTGTGCCAACAGGTAAAATCACATTGATTACTGTAAATTTTTCTGAACTGAAAGCATGAGATTTAACAACAAAATTCATTTCCATCGTTTTCGATTTGCCAGATGAAAAGGTGAAAGACGGTGCATCAAATTCTCCAACTAACGCAATGGTCTTGTCTTGGTTGTCGTAGTTAGATTCAATAGCTTTTACCGTATCGACAGAGTCGCCATTACAAGATGTAAATAGTGTTAAGCTACAAGATGTTAACAATAATGCTGAAAATAAATGTTTTGTTTTCATGATAAAAATCTATTAATTGAATACATTGTTATTAGTCCGCTTAGCCATACTGAATAGCACTATATATATGATGTAGGAAGGTTTGATGATTCAATATTGTCCACTCCATTCTTCCTAGCTTTAGCTTTTATTCAGTAGGGTTCTCTTTATTATTTTGTATAAAAGTAATGCATGGATAAATATATCTTAAGGTATGATTTAAATTTGTAAGGAATGAATTTAAATTCGCATCCACAGAGCTTTTTTTCGTTTAGAAATGAAGGTACGTGTACAAATCGATTGATGGTTAGTCCTTAAAGAAAGTCTATAGGGTTTTTGGTTTAGTTAGCTGTTGACAATTAATATTTTGAGGATTTGTTACCGTGGTGAATAACTTTGATTAAATGCTAGATTGCTATTCCATTGCTGCGCTCTGACTTGATTTGCCAGTTTAGTTTGTTTCGCTCTACATGGTGAGACTGTGGCCGAAGTCTGAAAGCGTATTTAGCAATTCTTTGGCTGCGGCACTTCCGGCTCGGTTTGCTCCAATAGTGGATGCTGATGGGCCATAACCCACGAGGTGAATTCTGGGCTCTTTGGCTACCATGGTAGCGAGTCTTCCTGTCATTTGGATTCCGCCTTGGACTTCTTTTGGCAGAACGGCATCGAGATGGCTCAATGAGCTTTTAAAGCCCGTATTCCAAAGAATTACATCTGCTTTTTGCTCTATTCCGTTGTCCCATTTGATTCCCTTTTCTGTTATTTCCTTAAACATCGGAAAGCGTTTAAGAACTCCACGCTGTTCCATCTTTTGGATTTCGCTGGTATAGGGAAGGCCTGTCACAGCTACTACAGACAAAGGCGGAAGTCCTTGCCTTACACGGTCTTCCACCATCGCAACAGCATGATGACCTGCCATATCATCAAAGGGGCCTTCTCTAAACAATGGTGGTCGACGTGTAACCCAGGTCGTTGTCGTTATTTGGGAAATTTGGTCGAGTAATTGAATGGCAGAAATGCCACCCCCAACAACAATCACATGTTTTCCACTAAAATAGGCTGCAGTTTTAAAATCCTTTGTATGAAGTTGTTCTCCCTGAAATAAAGCTGCACCGGGATAGTCCGGAATGTATGGGTTTTCCCATGTACCTGTAGCGTTTATAATGCCTAGAGCTGAGAAAAGCTCATTATTTGTGTCGATGTGAAAACGATTCTGGTGTGCATAGACTTTGTCTACTTTAACTGGCCGATAGACCTGAAACTCAAATTTCTTCTCATAAAGCTCAAAATAATGGGGGACGGCAGTGTTTGCTTGGACTTCCGTGTCGCTTGTGGATAGCGTTTCTTCGAACGACATACCAGGTAAATCGTGTATTTTATTAACAGTACTTAGGGTGAGCGAATCCCAACGGAATTGCCAGGCTCCACCAGGGCCAGGGGCTTCATCTAAGATAATAAAGTCTCTCCCGATCGTAAGTCCCATTCTTTTTAAATGATAGGCAGCGGAAAGCCCAGCTTGCCCCGCGCCTATTACAGCAATTTTTGTTTTGTACCGAATATTCTTTATCATGAGTTCAGAAGAATCAACGCCAGCCGAGTTCGGGCGCGACATATTTCAAAATAGCCGAAAGGATATGAATGTTATAGTCTACTCCTAACGTATTTGGAATGGTTAAGAGTAATGTGTCGGCTTCTTGGATGGCTTCGTCTTGCGCTAATTCTTTTATAAGTTGATCTGGTTCGGCCGCATAGCTTCTTCCAAAAATCGCCCGCCGGTCTGTTTCGATCATTCCTATCTTATCTTTTTTATCCGCCGCCTGCCCGAAATAGTAGCGATCCAAATCGTTGACCAACGCAAAAATGGATCTGCTAACAGATACCCGGGGTTCGTCGGTGTGTCCAGCTTCCTTCCAAGCCTCTCTGTATAAGCGTATCTGTTCGGCCTGCTGAATATGAAAAGGTTTGCCATTTTCATCATATTTCAAGGTAGAGCTTTGAAGGTGCATTTTATTTTGCGCCGCCCATATGGCCGTTGAATTGGACACTGCTCCCCACCAGACACGATCCCTTAAGCCATCTGAATAGGGTTCAAGCCGGAGTAGGCCCGGTGGGTTTGGAAACATTGGGTAAGGATTTGGCTCAGCAAAACCGATACCGTCAAGCTTTTCCAAAAACGCCAAAGCTTTCTGCCTTCCCATATCTGCGTCGGTTTGATCTTCGCCTAGATTGTAACCAAAATAGCGCCAGCCATCAATTACTTGCTCTGGGGAACCTCTGCTGATTCCCAGCTGCAATCTGCCTCCAGCAATTAAATCTGCAGCGCCGGCATCTTCCACCATATAAAGAGGGTTTTCATAGCGCATGTCGATTACACCAGTACCGATTTCAATTTTAGAGGTTTTGGCTCCAATGGCTGCGAGTAAAGGAAACGGGGATGCCAGCTGATTTGCAAAATGATGTACGCGAAAATAAGCTCCATCTATGCCTATTTCCTCTGCAGCTACAGCTAAGTCTATCGATTGCAGCAAGGTGTCACTTGCTGTCTGCGTACTATATGCGGGATGTTTGGACCAATGTCCAAACGATAAAAAACCTATTTTTTTCATAAAACACACTGGAATATGATGTCTATCAAATTTAACAAATGTTGTGGTTATTTGTGTCATGTGTATTGTCCGGGTGGTGTCAATAATATGTCGTTTTTATCGAATTGTCAAATGAGCTATATACTAAAAATAGTAATTTTGTATATTATTCGATTGTATTGTTTTTAAGCGAAATGTCTCCAATATGGTAGCAAATAGAATACTTGTTTTCTTCTTTATCTTTACTTATTATTCAACTTGTTTTGCACAAAAAACGACGCTATTATCGATCGGTAAGTCAGAAATATTGCATTCAAAGGTTTTGAGTGAAGATCGAACGATCAATATCTATCTTCCTGATAATTATAACCCAAATGATTCTGTCCGATATCCGATTGTATATGTGCTCGATGGTGGTATAGATGAAGATTTTTTTCATATCTCCGGGATTGTACGTTTCGTGACGCAACCTTGGATCGATAGATTTCCTCAAAGTATTGTTGTTGGAATAGGAGGAAATAAAAGAAGGAGAGACTTTACCTTCCCTGTCGAAAATACTGATTTTATAGAGCGGGAGGGTTTTCAGAAAGCGAGCTTTTCTTCGTACGGCGGTTCTGAAAAATATATAGCATTCTTAAAAAATGAATTGATACCTTATCTCACTCGTAATTATCGTACGAATGGAAAGCAGACGTTAATAGGGGAGTCACTGGCAGGACTTTTTTCTACAGAAATTTTATTAAAGCACCCCGAACTATTTGATGATTATATTATTATAAGCCCAAGTTTATGGTGGGGAGAGGAGGTCTTATTGAAAAATTCAAAAAAGCTTTTGCAACATAATTTGAAAAAAAATGTAAGGGTTTACCTTGGGGTACCGAACAAAGAAGAGGACATTAGCATGTATAATGAGGCTCTAGCATTATCTGACGTACTGAGGAGCGAGGAAAAGATTGATTTTGTATTTGATTATATGCCCGATGAATTGCATTCTACAGTAATACATCAAGCTGTCTACAATGCTTTTAAGAAGTTGTATCCAAAGACCTACTATTCCAAGTAGCAGATAAACTATATTAATTATCTTCATTTTTTATTAGGTCTCTTCGATCAAACCATTCATCCTTTAAAATTGACATCAATAGCTTATCGTGAAATTGGTTATCCCTAAAGCAGGCTTTGCGCATCCTCCCCTCCGGTTTAAATCCAGCGTTTTCATACGCTTTAATCGCCGCATAATTTGGCTCGGATACGGTAAGCATAATTCTATTGAGCCCTAATTTTTCAAAACCAATAGCGAGAAGTAATTGGGTAACTTGAGACCCTAGCCCTTTAGCCCAATGTTGACGATCTCCTATGAAGATAAAATATTCTCCTGATCTGTTTAGCTTTGAAATATTACAAATGCCAGCATATCCAATCAATTTATTGGTATCGTTTAAGAAAATTCCACGATTAAAATTTTTTAGATCATTGACAACAGTTAAAAACCAAGCATCGATCTGCTCCTTTGAGTGCATGGATTGGAAAATAGAAAGTGAATATTTTATCGAAATGTCATCATTGATCCATTCATAAAATGGTGAGACGTCTTCCAGCGTAAGGGGTTTAAAGTTAATCATTATATTGGGTTTTACAGTATATGAAGGGCTATGTTTCAGTTGCATAATGTCGCTATTTCGCTGCAAGCATAATATAATCATTGTTTAAAGAATTAAGCCTATCTCTTTGAAAATTTATCTAAAAAACTGCTGTATTACCTATATTTTAAAGCGGTAACGACAGGGGCTGTCCAAACTGGTCAGCCCCATTATTATAGTGTATTATTTTTTGTCCCACCATACTTTAGATAAGAAAGAATCTCCATTCGTCATTCTGGCTGCCGCTTCCTTTACATGTGTTGCGTTCAACTCAGCCTCTTCACTGGAGTATATTGCCCTGCGTGGTATCTGTCCGTTGGTTGAACCTGGATTAGGGCCAGGGGTTAAGCTGGGGTATCCGGTACGTCGCCATTCCGCGAAAGCTTCCATGTCCCTGCCAAAAAGGTGAATCCATTTTTGCGTCGCTATTTTTTCCATTTTCTGTTCGTCTGTCAAACCACTTAAATTGATCACAGATTCGTATGCTAAAGGAATAGACGAAATATTATATGGCGGTAATGCCAGCGCAGCTTTGACACCTTCTGTAAAAAATGCTTGTGCATTTGCAGGTGTAGCTCCCCAGCCCAGCAGCGCAGCTTCAGCTTTGTAAAAGCATATATCCGAATAGGTAAAGGCATAGCTTGGAATCGGAGCAAAGGTGAGACTGAACCATGTTGATTTATTGGCCGTGGAATAGTTGGCACGAATCAACTGTGACAACTGATTATCCGTTAAAGCAACGCCAATACCTTGGTATGTTGCTGTACCATTGAATTGGACAGGCTCGGCAAGCAGTGAAAGCCTAGGGTCCTTATATTCTTTCAGTTTATCGACTAACGTATTGGCAAGATAACGCAGATCCGCACTCCCTGTTGTCATTTGACGTAGAATAGGATTTTGATTTTCAGCTTGAGCATCGTTGTAGGTAGGAACTGCGGCATTATCACTATTGCTGGTGAATAGACCTACAGGAGACGACATTGCTTCGCTAACTGTTTTTTGCGCCAAAGACGGGTTGGCATACCGCATACGCATACCTACTTTGAGTTTGAGCGAATTGCCGAATTTTTTCCATTTTTCAATACTGCCTTTGTAAAAGAAATCTGAAGATCCGTAAGACTGGTCTCCTGTTGTAAGCTTAGCGATAGCTGCATCGATTTTTTGGACCAATGCTGGATAGATCTCTTCCTGTTTGTCAAATTTGGGCGTGCGATTGATTTCCTTATTGGATTGTGTGATCTCGGAGTAAGGGATGTCCCCAAACAAGTCAGTAAGGCGCTGATAGAGATATGCTTCGTAAAGTTCGGCAATAGCCAGCTTACTTCTTCCTGCTGCATTGTCTTCCTTGCCGCTCAATTCCTGTTTGATCTGAACGATGTTGCGAAGTAAGGTGTAGTGCTGCGACCAGATCAGATTTTCGGGTCCTTCAAAATATCGAGAAACAGGCACTACCGGACCTCCAGCCCAATGTTGGATCCAAGAGCCAAACTTGTTGTTGGGTAGTTCCCCAGATTCCTGAAAAGTGCCATCACGTAGGATACGTGCTATGAGTAAAGATGGATCTACAGTGGTGACAGATGTGGGAGGCGTATTGATTCGTTCGAAATCTTTGGTACAGGCTCCTAGTCCTGCTACAGAAATAAGTCCGAAGATGAATGTATTTTTAAATAGTTTCGTTTTCATAATAAAGGGTTTACAGACCAACTGTGAGGTTAATACCGAATGTGCGCATCATAGGAAGTGAAGTTGATTCAATACCGATGGAGCTGTTGTTAACATTGAAGGCAGAGGCTTCTGGTGAAAATCCATCAGTTTTCCGTTGAAAATAAAATAGGTTTCGGCCATAGACGCCTAATTTTAGGGAATTAACAAGTTTATGTGGCATCAGCTTTTTAGGGAAAGAATAAGAAAGACTGATCTCGCGCATGGCGACATAGCTCATATCATTGATCATTTCTTCAGAGACCATGACTTCTTTATCACTGGCTACCATGTTCCAGTAATCTTGTGCGGCAACTTGCTTACTGTTTTGTGTTCCGGTACTTGTCCAGTTTCCTGCCCCATCTTTTTGGCCGAGCATCCCTGCCGCAACGTAAGTTCCATCTCGTCCTTCTAGGGTCTTCGTTGAAGTCCCATAGATAATCTGTTCGCGGTTCGACTGGGAGAAGATCACACCGCCCTGACGGATATCGACAAGCGCGTAGAGGTTGAAACCTTTATATTTAACTGTATTGGCAAAACCTCCCAACCAATCGGGTTGTGCATTTCCAAGATCGGTTTCTACACGTCCAGCTGTGCGTAAGGGGAGCCCAGTGATCGGGTCAATCAACCTATTTCCCTGATCATCTTTGATCCACGCAAATTGTGTCCCAATGAGCTGGCCAAATGGTTTTCCGACCTCCGCAACCACATTTATCCCGCGGTCTGTAGCAAGCAAGAAGCTTTCTACCCCCGGATAGAGTGATTCTACTTTATTTCGGTTGCGGTTGTAATTGAAGGTGGTATTCCATTCAAAACCCGATTCGCTTTTGATTGGTGTTGCTCCCAAGACAAATTCAATACCTCTGTTGCTAATTTCCCCTGCGTTGATCCTGTTTTTTACATAGAGACTGGAAGGGGCGATTGGTACGTCCAGAATCTGATTCTTTGTTTTGGCCTGATAGTAGGTGAAGGAGAACGAAAGTCTGTTTTTCAGAAATCGCAGATCTGCTCCAGCTTCGATTGATGTAGTCAATTCGTTTTTCAGATTTGGATCCGGTATGATTTCTGTATACGAAGCCATTGGTACACCGCCGTGGGTGTATTGGTTGAGACTGTATGCTCCTGTCAATTGATAGGGGTTTCCTGAACTTCCTGCCTGTGCCCATGAAGCTCTGATTTTGGCGAAAGACAGTGCGTCAGATTGCCATTTGAAGGCATCCGAGAGAACTAAACTGGAACTTACACTCGGGTAGAAAAACGAATTGTTTTCCTTTGACAGGGTCGAAGACCAGTCGTTACGGGCAGAGAAATCAACAAACCAATAGTCTTTGTAACTGAATTGACCCGATAGATAAGCCGAATTAATCTTGGACTGGATCAAGTCAAATATGTAACTGTTTGTGGTGGTGTTGTTGATGACAAAGAGGTTGGGTACAATAAACTGATTCCCTGAATTTCCTGTCATACGTAAATATCTATTTTGGTGACTGGCACCTAAGTTGGCACTGAGTTTAATATCGTCGGTCAACTTAAAGTTGGAACTTGCTAGGATATCAAAATTGTCTTCGCGGGCTCTGATGACTTCTTCTCGAATATCTCCCTTTCGGTTTAAGCTTTGGTAGGTATTGATTGGACGGTAGCGAAACCTTTGATCAGTATAGAAATCGGTACCTCCAGTCGCTGTTACCTTTAGCCAAGAGGCAAAGTCGTAACTCAGACGGAGCAAGCCAATAATGCGATCGCGGCGATCTTCATTGTGATTTTCATGAATGGTCCAGAACGGATTTGCTGTGGAACTATTGGTGGCATATGTTTTTTCCAATCCTTCCGTCAATCCCGAAAATCCGAGTTGTCTACTGATCTCCTGTGCTGTCCATTTATACTGTGCCAGGATGTCGTTGCCTAGGCTTCGCGGCTGGCTGATAAATAGGTAGGCCGGATTGTCTGCCGCATCAGCCAGTGTTGGCCGGTTTTGCCCCTTTTGGGCGATATAGTTCGCCTTGATGTCGATATGAAATTTGTCGGTTATCTTGGCTTGGGTGCGCAGACCAAAATTGTTTCTTTTGAGCGTATTTGTAGGAATGTATCCTTTCACATCGGTATTAGCGAACGAGAAGCGATAGTTGACTTTGTCTGTTCCGCCGTCGATACTAAGGTTGTTGGTAAACTGTTTCTCCGTTTGAAAAAAAGATGAGTAGGTATCTGGCTTTGGTGTTAACTGTAAGATGTTGCCATAAGCGTCTTCATAAGTCTGGCCTTCCATCTTCGCTCCCCAGCTTGCTCGCGTTGTACGATCACGTCCGGCACTCATTTTAGGTATACCACTGTAACCATTTTTCAGCGCTTCACTCATGGAGACAATGGTGCCGTCATCTTTTCTAAAATGTGTAAATGTTCCGTTCAGTCCCTGGCCGTAGACATTTTGAAAATCGGGTAAAACTAACCCATTACCTAATGAAAAATCTGTTCCATAGTTAAATCGGGTTTTTCCGGCTTTGCCCGATTTGGTTGTGATTAAAATAACACCATTACTTCCTCTTTGTCCATAAAGTGCGGCCGCATTTGGGCCTTTCAATACCGACATCGTTTCGATATCTTCGGGATTAATGTTTCCAATTCCGTCACCATAATCTGTTCCCCCTGACTGATTTGGAGACGAAATATTTTGGTTGTCTATCGGTACTCCATCCACCACATACAGGGGTTGGCTATTACCGATAAGGGAGTTGTTACCCCGGATCACGACCTTGGACGAACCCCCGGCACCGGATGCGGCGCGGCTCACCTGTACGCCGGCAACCTTACCTGATAGGGCATTGGCGACATTGGTTTCTTTACCCTGCGTTAGCTCGTCGCCTTTGAGTTCAGCGACTGTATAACCCAGCGCTTTTTTCTCGCGTTTGATACCAAGTGCGGTGACGACAACTTCCTGTAGATTTTGCGCGCTCGATTCCAAACTGATATTGATCGCTAGTTTGTCCCTGTCCGTAATGGTGTAATCCACCAGTTCTTTGCTCTTAAAACCAATGGAAGATACGCTGATTTGGTAGCCCTGTCCAGCGGGAATCTGGTCGAGCGAAAAGGTTCCGTCTGGTCTGCTGCTTGTTGTTTTTTTCAATCCGCTCGTCGCATTACGTATGGTAACCGTCGCCGAGGGGATGGGCTTTCCTGTTTCATCTTTGATTACTCCGTTAATGGTCGCATTTTGTTGGGCGTCAGCAAGAAAATAGCTTGTTGACAAAAGCCCCATGAGGCCTAGACGTAATGCCCAGTTTACGTCGGCTCGAATGTTGGATCTCAACAGTAGCATAGTCAGTATACTATGCTTGGAAGGTAAATAATTGTGCATAATTTGTGGGTTAATTGAGTGAATTTTATTCGGTTTGTACATGAATGGTTATCCTATGAAGTACTTGGATATCAGCTAGCATGTTGAGGTATGCGGATGCCGTATTTTTATACGTTCCACTATAGTATTTATCTTGTATATCTTTAGGTTCAAAGTTTAGTTTAACCGCATAATTATGACTGATGATATGAAGTACAGCGTGCAAAGGGAGGTTTTTAAAGATCAGTTGACCACTTGTTTTTAGATATGATCCCCTTTTGCTGGATTGAGAAGCATTGATTCGGGTTTCGGCAACGATCTGTTGCTGCTTGCGGTCAATGCTGATTTCTTCATTGGGTAAAAAATGCAGGTTTAAGGGTTTTTTATTTCCGGAACTTGTATTGCTTTTGACTTCAATACGGCCTTCATAGAGTTTTATTTTTGTAATCGCGCTAACACCTTCTTCTACACTGAAAACAGTGCCAAGCGCGGTTGTTGTCAAATCTGCCGTATGAACGCGAAATGGCTTTGCCTTATTTTTTGCTACGGTAAATCTGGCTTTACCTTTCAATTGGATGTCGCGTGAAGTAGTGTCCGCGAAATCGGAACTAAATTTCACTTCAGAATTGGGGAATAGTTCGATCGTAGATCCATCTGGAACTTCAATGTGTTGAACAGTATTACCTGAATTGATATAATACAAATTGTCGGGTTTCTCCTGCGGAGATGCTTCAATTTTTTTGGAACTAAGATAGGTGGTATGAGGTTTCGGAGGATCTATCTGGGTAAATCCTATCCAAGCTCCGATTCCAACGAAGATAATAATGGCCGCATATTTTAACCAATTGAAACGATACTTGGCTTTTTGCGCTACTTGTTTGAAAATATGCGCTTTTATTTCTTTTTGGTTTTTAAAATCCGAATCCACCTCATATTCTTGCCATTCCGTCTCCGGCATAAGATCCTCCCAATAAAACTCGTTATTAGCTAGCGCGTTTTCTATGGCCGAAATTTCTTCCGCATTGGCTTTACCGCTTAGGTAATTGTCGATCAATTCTTTTGTAATCTTCATCTAATAAGATTACGATCCAAAATGAGTTATCCCCCAAAAGAAGCTAAAAAATAATTTGCATCAGCATGCAGAACAGTAAAGCCTTCCGAATGGTTTTTAGGGCTAGCGTTAGTTGATTTTCTACGGTTTTCGTCGATATGGCCATTTTTTCTGCAATTTCCTTATGCGAAAGATTGGAAAATCTACTTAACATAAAAATCTCCTTGCGTTTCTTTGGTAATTTATCGACAATTTTATGGAGGGTTGATGTAAGTTGTTTGGCATAAAAATCATCCTGGGGGCTATGGCGTAAGACAAATGTCTGATCGTGATCCAGAAGTTTCTTTCGGTTATATTCTGCCTTGACCAGATCGATTACCACTGTTCGGGTGATACAGAAAATCTGGGATTCTATGGTGGCATCGATATTTTTGTCACTCATATTTTTCCAGAGTTTGATAAATACACGCTGTACAGTTTCTTCGGCCAGATAAGATGATTTGGTTTTATGAAGTGCATATTGATAAACTTTGGAACTCCATAAGTCAAAGTAATCTTCAAATCTTCGGACATTAATCGTATAACTGATTTCCATAGTGTAGGCTTGGGATAAATGAATTTAGCGATAAAGGGCTTTCGCTCCAAGTTTTTTCAGCAATATTTTGCCTACGTTCTTATGCTTCAGAACTGAAAACTGATTATACCCTGAAAGTCACAAAATCCGATCTCATACAATCAGTTATTAAGATGTTAAGCCAGCTAAAATCGTCTTGGTAGTTGGTATAAATACCCTAATAAGGTATTTATACCTCTTCTTAGTAATTTGATACGGATGTTTATGAAGTGAAATTGGACTGGCATAAAGTTTGAATTTTACCCCGCTATAATAAAATAGAATATTTACATTAACACATTTGACGTATGAAAAAATTAATTCAAACACTGGGACTAGGTATGCTTATTTTTACGGTATTAGTAGGTTTTACGGCATGTAGCAAAGATGATGATCCGGCAGACAATGATCTTTTTATTGGAAAATACGAAGGTACAATCTCTTTTGATGATTTAAACAACAATGATAATGATGTTGCAGCTGCGGAAGGGACAGTTACGGTAACAAAAGCTGGTGATACTTATAATTTTGCTTTCGGAAATGGTATTCCTAATCTTAATGGAGTAGATTTTGAGAGAAAGGATAATGTCTTAATCAATATTGGTTCGGCAGGCACAGGAGTTATTCGTATTGATGCTGGAAAATTAACAATTGGCTACACAAAAGACGGAAAGGCTTGGACCGCTAATTGTAACCGAAAATAATAATACCAGGATAAAAAGTGCTGGTATAACGGTTACGACTTTAAAAATAAATTTTTAAAACGATTATTTGATTAATACTGTTCTATTAATAACTAATGAAAGGAGAATAATTATGAGTGATTTAACATGGAAAGGCCG
>Ga0308156_1000702_pt1 | contig 56102 bp, 59 predicted proteins | sample PhyAR2_FD_201041 | JGI IMG/M metagenome (GOLD analysis project Ga0308156, IMG submission 201041) | Phyllosphere microbial communities from UC Gill Tract Community Farm, Albany, California, United States - DLSL A.R2 | ecosystem: Host-associated > Plants > Phyllosphere > Unclassified | place: USA... | reverse complement strand
TTACCTGCCCTGGTAGCGGTTAGACATGATAAAAATTTTACAGAAATCTATCTTCGGATAGTTTCAAAACATGGAATTAAAATGAAAGCACTTGTAGCAGTTCAAAGAAAGCTGTTAGAAATGATATTTGTGATTTATAATAGCAAACAGGAATATCAAAAAGAATACTCGGTTTTAAAAGAAAGTAGCGCACTAAACCTAAAGGATCAGCACGCTACACTGGCTAGTTCTTGACCGCCCATGAAACAAAAATAAAATATTTTATTTGCAAATTAACACAGAATCTATCGGATGCAATGGAAAGCCCGGAGCGTAGCGAGGACTTGTAATGGAAAGCGGGGCTGCAGACCGCCAAGAACTACTGTATGCTCATTTCCAAATACCAAACAAGAAACAAACCAGGAATACTCCACATGATGCGCTCACCTGATTGGGAGAATTTAACTTTTTGTGTTGCCATACCTGATAAAAAATTAAATGCTTTTACCACATCACTTTTTGCTGTTTAAATTATATCCTTCAATGCGCCGATTGTAGAATTAATAAATAAAACACCAACAGAAGAAAAAAATAAATGTACATATAACGTTTATTATGTTAAATATTTTACTTTTACTTTTAGAATCTTCCAGATATTAAACCGTATGAAATTAAATTACCCAATAAAAAGTATCTTCTCTGCATGCATGACTTACGCTGCCATCGGAGCTGGATACACTACAACAGCGCAGGCACAAACTGCAAAAGTAATTAAAGTTAAAACAGACCAGCCTATTGCTAAAGTGCAACCTAATATGTGGGGTGTGTTTTTTGAGGATATTAACTTTGGTGCCGACGGTGGTATTTATGCCGAACTGATTAAAAACCGCTCTTTCGAATTTACAAAACCGCTGATGGGCTGGAGCGTCCAGCGTAAAAATCCAAAGGAAGGGGAAATATTGGTGGTAAACCGCAAAGAGGTAAATACCGCCAACCCCAGATATTTACAGGTAAAAAAACAGACTGACGATTTTGAACTTATAAACGAAGGATTTAAAGGTATCGGCGTTAAAAAAGGATTGCGCTATGATTTTTCATTGATGTACCGCCAGTTAACTCCAGGGGTTAAACTGGTACTGATGTTAAAAAATGCGAACAATAAAATCATCGGACAAGGCACTTTGACTCCTGATCAAACAGGAAACGACTGGAAAAAACAATCAGCAAGTTTTATCGCTACTGAAACCGATCCTAAAGCTAAATTTTCCATTCTGTTTCAGGGAAATGGAAATATTGACGTGGATATGATCAGTCTTTTCCCAGGCGATACCTGGAAAAACCGTCCGCAGGGATTAAGGGCAGATATGGTGCAGTTATTGGCCGATATGAAACCTGGTTTTATCCGCTTTCCGGGAGGCTGTATTGTAGAAGGCACCGACCTGGCAAACCGTTACCAGTGGAAAAAAACCATTGGCCCGATTGAAAACAGACAGCTGATTATCAACCGCTGGAATACCGAATTTCCTTACCGTGCCGCACCAGATTATTTTCAAAGTTTTGGCTTGGGCTTTTTTGAGTATTTCCAACTGGCTGAAGATATCAGCTCAGATGCCCTGCCGATATTAAATTGCGGTATGGCCTGCCAGTTCAACTCTGCTGAAGTTGCTTCGCTTGATGAACTGGATCCTTATGTACAGGATGCTTTAGACCTGATTGAATTTGCCAATGGCGATGTAACAACCAAATGGGGCAAAATGCGTGCTGATTTAGGTCATCCAAAACCCTTTAACCTAAAAATGATGGGTGTAGGAAATGAGAACTGGGGTCCGCAGTATTTAGAAAGACTTGCCATTTTCACCAAAGCCATCAAAGCAAAATACCCTGATTTTAAAATCATTAACAGCTCCGGAACGGATCCGGAAGGCGACCGTTTTAACCTGCTTAACACCACATTAAGAAATAATCATGCTGATTTTATAGATGAACATTATTACCGTCCGGCTGATTGGTTCTTAAAAAATGCAGGCCGGTATGACAATTACCCGCGCAACGGCTCGAAAGTTTTTGTGGGTGAATATGCGGTGCACGCCGATAGTAAAATTGAAGGCAGCAATAGAAATAATTGGGAAAGTGCATTGGCTTCGGCTTCGTTAATGACCGGCCTGGAACGTAATGCCGATGTGGTTCAGATGGCTTCATACGCACCACTTTTTGCGAATATCGACGCCTGGCAATGGGCGCCGGATATGATCTGGGTAGATAATTTAAAATCGTATGGCACACCAGATTATTATGTTCAGAAACAGTTTTCTACCAACAAGGGAACGGATGTGGTTTCGATTACACTTGATAATAAAAACATTATCGGACAGGATGGACTTTACGCTTCTGCCGTAACCGATCAGGTAAAAAAAGAACTCATCATTAAAATTGCCAATAACGCTAATCAACCGCAGCAGATCGATTTCGACCTTGAAGGAAAATTGAAATTAAAAAGCAAGGGTACCAATGAGGAAATAGCAAACAGCAACCTTAAACAGGTTAACTCATTCGAAAATCCTGAAGCGGTAAGTCCGAAAAAAAGCACGATTAACCTAAAAGGCAAGAAATTAAATATTTCGTTAAAACCTTATTCTTTTAACGTCATCAAAATTCCATTTACCACATAGATTTAACGAGATCAACATGAAAAAATTTGTATTATCTGCGGCTTTATTCTGTAGTTCTATTTTAGCACAAGCCCAAAACGAAACCCAGCTCACCATTAAACCTGCAGGCGACCAAGTGGTGAGCAAACACATTTATGGCCATTTTTCAGAACATCTGGGCCGTTGTATTTACGATGGGTTTTGGGTAGATGAAAATTCGACCATTCCAAATAAAGGTAGAATAAGATTAGACATTGTAGAGGCATTAAAAAAGATAAAAGTTCCGAACCTGCGCTGGCCCGGTGGTTGTTTTGCTGATGAATACCACTGGCGAGATGGCATTGGCCCCAGAAACCAGCGCCCAAAAATGGTCAACACTAACTGGGGCGGTGTAACTGAAGACAATAGCTTTGGCACACACGAGTTTTTAGACCTTTGTCAGATGCTTGATTGTGAACCGTATATTGCCGGAAATGTAGGCAGCGGAACCGTTGAGGAAATGGCTAAATGGGTTGAATACCTAAATTTTGACGGCGTAAGCCCCATGACAGCCATCCGCAGCCAAAATGGAAGAGAAAAACCATGGAAAGTTTCGTTTTGGGGGGTTGGAAACGAAAGCTGGGGATGTGGTGGCAACATGACGCCGGCCTATTATTCTGATTTGTACCGTAGATATGCCACCTATGCACGCAATTATCCGGGCGCTCCGTTAAAAAGAATTGCCAGTGGCGCTAATGCAGGCGATTATAACTGGACTGAAACCTGTATGAAAAATATTGGCGATCAAATGTGGGGATTAACCTTGCATTATTATACGCTTCCAACCGGAAATTGGAACGCAAAAGGGTCTGCCACTAAGTTTGATGAAGCTCAATACTTTTCGACCATGAAAAATTGCCTGCACATGGAAGAACTGGTAAGCAAACACGCTGCAATAATGGATAAATACGATCCTAAAAAGAAAGTTGCTTTGGTGGTTGATGAATGGGGAATATGGACTGATGTGGAGCCCGGAACCAATCCTGGTTTCCTGTATCAACAGAATAGTTTACGCGATGCTTTAATTGCAGGCACAACCTTAAATATCTTCAATAACCATTCTGATCGTGTTAAAATGGCTAATCTGGCCCAAACTGTAAATGTTCTACAGGCTTTAATATTAACCGAGAAAGATAAAATGATCCTCACCCCTACTTATCATGTTTTTGATCTTTACAAGGTACACCAGGATGCCAAATATTTACCAATTGCTTTTACCAGCCCCGATTATGTAGTAGGAGACCAAAAAATACCAGCGCTGAATGTTTCTGCTTCGCAGGATGCCAGCGGTGCGATCCATATTTCGTTGGTTAATTTAGATCCAAATAAAAAAATTGCAATCAGTACGGTGTTAGATGGTTTGAAATGGAATTCGGTTACCGGGCAGATTTTAACCTCTGCTAAACTTACTGACGTAAACACTTTTAACGATTTGAACAAAGTACATAATGCTAAATTTACAGGCGCCAAAAAATCGGGTAATTCACTAAAAGTAGAGTTACCGGCGCAATCTGTTGTGGTTCTGGAATTGAAATAATTTTATAAGAAAGATCAAATTTCCTGCCTGAAGTGAAGTTTTTGAACGGCTTGCGATCGTTGTTAAATAAATTAAAAATCATGAAAAAACTAGGATGCCTTTTTGTATGGTTGTTATCAGCATGTTTAAATGCTGAGGCGCAATCTGCAAAAGGGCCATACCTTTTTGCCTATTTTAAAGATAATGGCCAGGATGGCTTGCACCTTGCTTATAGTAACGATGCCTACAAATGGACGGCACTTAAAAATGATCAATCATTCTTAACCCCAACAGTAAGCCAAGATAAGCTGATGAGAGATCCTTGTATTATACGAGGCGCCGATGGCCTATTCCATATGGTGTGGACGGTGAGCTGGAACGACAAAGGCATTGGTTATGCCAGTTCGAAGGACCTCATTAGCTGGAGCGAACAACAGTTTATACCTGTGATGCGTAAAGAAGATGGTGCCAGAAATACCTGGGCTCCTGAAATCACCTACGATAGCCCGACCAAAACCTATATGATTTATTGGGCTACAACCATTAAAAATAAGTTTAATGAAACGGCCTCTACGGAGGAAAACGGATATAACCACAGAATTTATTACGTTACGACAAAAGATTTCAAAACTTATTCGGAAACGAGGTTGCTTTACGATCCGGGATTTAACGTAATTGATGCCACTATTGTAAAAGACGGTAAAAGGTTTATCATGTTTTTAAAAGACGAAACCCGTCAACCTGTCCAAAAAAACATTAAAATAGCGTATGCTGATCAGTTGACCGGTCCGTATAGCCAAGCAGGAAATCCAATTACCAGAAATTACTGGGCTGAAGGCCCAACCACCCTAAAAATCGGCAATAAATGGTTGGTGTATTTCGATAAGTACGTCGACCATAAATATGGGGCGATAGAATCTGCAGATTTAAAAAACTGGACTGATGTTTCAGACCAGATCTCCCTGCCAAAAGGCTTAAGGCATGGCACCATATTAACCATTAAAGAAAAAGAACTGAAAGTCTTATTAAGGCAATAAAATAGGCTAAAGCAGTATAAAATTTCTCCAACAAGATCCTGAACCATGTTCAGGAGGACGATTGCATTTAAATAGCGCTAGTGAGCTGTGAGGACACAAACCACGGAATAGCACATACCATTTAAATCAACATTCCATGGTCTCTGTCCGTACAGACCATTATGATAAATCTCCACCACGTACCATGCTGAACTTGCTTTACGGTGCAGCTTTCTGATTCGCTACAGCAGGGGATCTGTATCGTTGGTGCAATTCGCTCCAAAAACCTCCCTCATAGATCCTGAAAAAGTTAAAGAAAAGCCATCATTGCAATAACGATTATTGGAGGTAATTTATTCCTTTAAATCCTGTCACTCATATTTATTTTATATAAAAAATTAGTGCTCAGGATGAACAATCGCATTTGAAAATGCCAGTGGTCTGTGAGGATATAGAACAAGAATGTCGTCCGACCGGAGCAATGCGAAGTGGAGAGATCTTTAGATCAGATTATAAGAATTAGATTTAATACGTGGTCTGTGAGGACACAGACCACGGGAGTGAAAATTTACTTCACCAACCTTACTTCATAAATATTGGCAATCGCTGATCCCTGATCGGCAACAAATTTCACTTCTAAGTCTGCTTTCAATAGTGCTTTTGGAATCTGATATTGCTGGGTGTAAAAAACAGTTCCCTTGCTTCCATCTAACTTCACATTTTCAATTTTAACTCCATTGATCAGGATAGCGAAGCTTTTATCCTTTTCTTTTCCAAAATAAGTTAAACTCAGCTTATTTCCAGATAAATCTTTGTTTTTAAGCATGTAACTAAACCATGCTTTCCCATTTCTAAAATGCCTTTCCTGGTAGGTTCCGTTATCCGTTTGTTCACCTTTAAAATTATGATCAGATTCTGGTTGTTGTTCACCAGGATTAACCAGATCAACTGTTTGCTGTTCAATCTTCATCTTTTCTTCTTCAGCCAGTTTAATCGCCTTTGCACGTTCCGGCAAAGCCTGTTCACTGCTGTAAGGAAAGTAAACTACATAACGCTTTTCGGCAAGGGTGTAAAAAGGAACCAATTTTAAGGATTTGTATCTGGGCTGATAGACCGCATTACGGGCACTAAAGGTTAAAGTTTTTTTATCGGTCAGCGTAATTTCATCGGCAAGCGTATTTTGCGGCCCGGTAACCAGGGGCGCATCACTAATCGGCAATAAAGCACCAGAGGCGATATGTCCCATCCGGCTGCCATCAGCGGTTAAATTAGGTTGATTCAAAGTATCCATCTCTGCAGCAAGTACAATTGGTCCACGCAGAAAGGCAACCCAATCAGAACCATCAGGCATAAATTCTGTTGAGGTATGCATCGGCAAGGCTATATCAACTACATCGCCCGTACTCCAGGTGCGATCAATACTGGCATAACCATTTGCTTCACTTTTAGCCATTGCCTTTTTTCCGTTTACCATTACAACCATTTTCCCTTGTCCTACCCAAGAAGGCTGACGGAAATGTAAGGCAAAACGCTGTTTTTGCTTTAGCTGAAGTTTGATCGTTGTTTTTTCTGCATCTGGAAAAAGAGTTTGCTGTGTAAGCTGAATACCTTTTTCTTTCCAGTTTAGGGTTGAAGGGATAAAAAGATTCACAAATACATCATTCGCACGGTGTGCATAAATCAGTTCCCCATATTTGCCATGGTTTTCCAATCCCGAACCTACACAGCACCAGAAACTTTCCTGCGGATTTGAATAGGTACGGTAATGCCCCGGACGCATCGGCGTAAAATATACAAAACCACCTTCCGGCCTTTGCGATGAAAGAATATGATTATACAGTGTACGTTCATAATAATCGAGATAAGTGTTTGAAGGATCTGCAAGAAACAGTTGCTTAGTCAACTTCAACATGTTGTAAGAATTGCAGGTTTCAGGTCCCTCCCGCGATTCTGTCATCGAAGAAAAATCATTTGCAGGATGAAAATGCTCTCTAACGCTATTTCCTCCGATGGCTACTGTTCTGTGATCGACTACTGTTTTCCAAAAGAAAGCAGCGGCATCAGCCCAGGCCGGATTTTTATCCAACAGCGCAATCTGCTCAAAACCAATCACTTTCGGAATCTGTGTATTGGCATGTAATCCATTTAAGGCATCGGTATTTTTTAAAAGTGGATTGAGAAGAGATTGATCTGAAAACCGTTTGGCCAATTGAAGATACTTTTTATCGCCTGTTATTGCATAAACATGGGCAAAAGCTTCATTTAATCCACCATGTTCGCTCTTTAATAATTCCTGTACCTGTTGATCGGACAAATTGGAAACCAGATCTACACACCAATCTGTTAATTTGATCAGCATTTGCTTCGCTTTTGCATTGCCGGCAACTGCATAGGCATCGTACAGGCCTGCATAAATTTTATGAATATTGTACAAGGGTACCCATTTTCCATTGAGCGAAAAACTGGATGATCTGATGTTACCGGCTTTAATCTCTTTCCAGATTTCCTTACCTCCGGGGATTCCGGCAAGATAACCATCACCATTTTGACGCTGGCATTTGTCCAACTCGGTAATCATATAATCTATCCGCTCCTTCACCTTTGCATCGCCGGTAGCAGCATACATCAACGAAAGGGCAGATAGGTAATGTCCGCCGATATGTCCATCTAAACCTGTGTTTTCCCAATTACCATAGGATTGCGCTTTAGGTTTTAACCCTGCTTCTCTTAAATAGGGCGCCAAAAGCCGATCTGCATCCAGCGATAGCATATACTTTTTATCAGTTTCCTGTGCCTGTTTAAAAGGCCCATCAAGCAGGCGGACTTCCGTTAAACTAAATGGCTGCAAGACAGTTTGCCCAAAAACAGTTCCGCATAAAGCGGATAACAAAACGGCGGTAATTATTTTTTTCATTTTTAAAAACTTCTTCATAACAAAGATGATTGATCGTAGTGGGTAAAATTTTGGTAGACCGTTAATAACCTTTGGCGATAAAATAATCTGTTTTACGTGCCTTCTATTGATGATTAAACCCAGGAAAAAAACGGCCTGTTATAATTTGAATGCTCATAAAATTGAAGGTTTAATAAACCATTGGCTAGCGGATTATACCGTCCAAAAGCAGTATTTATAAAATTTGGTTAAAATAAACGTCTTAAGGACATTTATAAAACGAAGATATAAAAAAGAATTGCCAATTAGGTTATGATTGAAACAAATCATTTAGCGCCCGGGGATTTTTTATGAATTTCAGCAACATTAAAAAGAACGTTTGAATGCCTGCCAACAGATTACCCCAGTGCATTTTGTTCATTTTTTATTTTTCCATAAAAAAACCGTTACATTCCATAACTTAATAAGGAATTTTAAAATCAAACACTTTGCATCCAATACTCATCAGAAATAATGTAAAAATACTTGGCGAAGGCAGCCAGGTACTTCTGTTTGCTCATGGCTTCGGCTGTGCGCAAAATTCATGGAAATATATTACAGATGCTTTCCTGGAAAATTACAAAGTGATCTTATTTGATTACGTAGGCTCTGGTGATTCGGACCTTAGCCAATACAACCAAAAAAAATATGCTACATTAGAAGGATATGCCTGTGATATAATTGACATCATACAGGCACTTGACCTCAAGAATATTATATTTATTGGACATTCGGTTAGCAGCATGATTGGCATGATTGCCGCCCTGCAGCTTCCGGATGTATTTAAAAAACTGGTTTTTATCGGTCCATCACCAAGATATTTAAACGATGGTGATTATATCGGCGGATTTAACACCGGAGATATAGAAACCATCTTTACCCACATCGCCCAGGATTATATAGCCTGGAGTAAACAATTGGCGCCACGAGTGATGGACAGCCTTTGTAAACCTGAACTATGTGATTTTTTACAGGAATGTTTTGAAGCCACCGAGCCAAGTGTGGCCCTTGCTTTTGCAATGGCGACCTTTAAAGCCGATTACAGAGACCAATTGAAAAACCTCGAAGTACCAAGCCTAACGCTGCAATGTACAGATGATGAAATAACCCCAATATCAGTTGGAGAATACATTCACGAAAATACGCCTGACAATTTCCTGGTTGTAATGAAAGCTACCGGGCATTTCCCACACATCAGTGCGCCCGACGAAACCATCAGGGAAATCAAAGACTTTATCGAAAATGCCGGTTCGAAATCAGCATCAGATCACCTCTATACTTCAGGAGATTTTGCACACCAATAACCTATTTTTAGCTTAAAATGTAAACATTGAGCACAAAAATGCTTTTTCAACCGCCAATCGGCATGAAACAGCACTGACCGCGTGACAATATTTTATTTCATGAAAAGTAAAGGAAAAATTGAATGTTAAGTTGATAACCATTAAAAACGCGACATGTTATTTATGACTAACAAAGCCATAAAATAACCAAGAAAGCAGATAATTTTGAAAAAAACTTATTTATGATATATATTAAGCGGTACAACCTGTGAAAGAAAGCTAAGACATGAAAAACGCATCCGTTATTGCATCACCTATTGGCCAGATTACCATTCTTGCCGATGATGAGTTTGTACACGCCGTAACTTTTGCTGAAACAGATATTACAGGACTTACTGAAAATCCGCTCACACTAATAGTTGCTCAACAATTAGGTGATTATTTTAATGGCAGGTTACAGCAATTCAATTTTCCAATTAAACAAAATGGCACCGAATTTCAGCAGGAGGTTTGGCGGAATTTATTAGCCATACCTTTTGGCGAAACCATTTCGTATGCTAAATTTTCTGCCCACCATCCATTAGCGATACGGGCTATTGCTGCCGCAAACGGAAAAAACAATATCGCCATTGTTGTGCCTTGCCATAGGGTTATTGGCAGTAATGGCAAGCTGGTGGGTTATGCCGGCGGTTTATGGCGTAAACAATGGTTACTGCAGCACGAACGCGAAATTGCCTGGAGAGGACAGACTGAATTAAAATTTTAATCCATATTTTTGAAGATGAATAGAGATCAAGCCGTAACACCAAAAAATTACCTTAAAGCGATCCGTTTAATTAATATTGAAGGCGACAAATGTGCTTTCGAAATTGGCAAAGTCCCTATCCGCCAGCACATCAATGCCAATTACTTTTTCGCCCAAACAGATGTATCTAGTTTAGAGCGCATCCCACACCCCGCACCGCGCCGTCAATATGTAATTACTCTAAAAGGGAAACTCCGTTTCACCGTGAGCAATGGCGAAACCTTTATCATTGAGCCGGGGATTATACTCATTGCCAATGATACCGCCGGAGAAGGCCATACCTGGGAAGTTGTGGATGGCGATGAATGGGAAAGAATTTATATTCCTCTGGAAGATAGTGTTGAGGATTATTTTATAGCTGAATACTAGTATTTAAATTTGATTTCTAATACGTACTTTGAAAATACTTTTTTAATTTTGAAAGATACCAAACGCTCAATGACCTATACCCCTGGATTACACATTTTAGCTGAATTTTCTTCTAAAAAAGCTGAACAACTTTGTTCTTATCAGGCTTGTAAAGCTATTTTTAACCAGCTAATTAACCAAAAAAACCTGAAAAAAGTTGGCGAAGTTTATCATAACTTTCCCAATGGAGGTTTTACAGCCGTTATCTGCCTAACAGAATCTCATTTATCCATCCATACCTGGCCAGAATTTAAACTGGCTACTTTCGACATTTTTTTATCTAATTACAAGAAAGACAATACCCAAAAAGTTAGGGAGATCTATGAAGCTGTACTTTACTTTTTTGAAGGCGAAGAGATACAGAAGACTGAAATTGTACGTTAATGAAAAAACCGGCTCAATCATTTTTCAAATTATCAGAAACAATTCCCTGCTCAGTATGCAAACAAAATATTGTTCTTTACGATTCAGCTAAAAGTGAGTACATCGCTTGTCCTTCATGTTATTCCTATTTACATATTGTTAACCAGGTAGAATGCAGGTTAAATAAAAAATTAAATCAGCCAGAAAAGGTTGTTGTATTGAAACTGGGTTCAACGGCAAACATACATGGTACTGACTTTCAGGTTATCGCCTATTTAGAAAAAAAGGAATCGAATACGATTTATGCCTGGCGGGAGTATATTTTAAACAGCCTTGAAAAGGGCTACGTTACTTTATCCGAATTTAACGGCCATTGGAATTTTATTGCAAGTAAGGAGTTTCTGCCTGATTACAAACAGCCTACCAACTGCGGTCAAAATGTCAATTATAAAGATATTGAATACAAACTTTTTAACAAATACAGCCCCATAGTAACGGCTATGCTTGGCGAAGTGGATTGGGATGTTGTTAATGAGCGGGTCAAAGCTACCGAATATATTGCGCCACCATTTATGATTGTAAAGGAGGTGATGAATAAACCTAAACACCATACTGATTACTACATTGGCGAATACCTTAGCAGCGATGAAATTGCTACCGCATTCAATCTTGATAAAAGTAGCCTTCCGGAACAGATTGGTATAGGCGCCAACCAGCCGTCTCAAGCTTATGACCGATGGATATCCTCTTTAAAAGCAACTTGTATTGCCACAATTGTAGTCTTACTTTTGCATGTGCTCTTTAGCGTAGTAAAACCAGAAAAGGAATTAATAAATGATAATTTTTTAATTACATACGATGCCAAGGCGGGTGCCGATGCTTTCAAACCCTTCATCACACCTTCATTTGTTATGGAAGATGAATCATCAAATATTGAATTTGACATTGCTTCTGGTGTTGACAACAACTGGCTGGAAACGACCATTGTATTGGTCAATGAGGCTAATAACCAAACCTGGGAAGTAAGCAAGGGAATAGAATATTACCATGGCATAGAAGATGGCGAAAGCTGGCAGGAAGGCTCAACCGAAGAATCGATTCTTCTATCCGATATACCCAAAGGCAAGTACCACTTAAATGTATATCCGTCATCCGGGGATACATACCGAAATAACTTGTTTATCAGGGCAACCGCAAACGTAAGCATGCTGCGCAATACATTGATTACAATAATGATACTTTGCCTATTCCCGGCAATTTCCTGGTATCTGATGCGGAATTATGAAAAAAGAAGATGGGATAACAGTGATTTTTCACCTTTTGTAAAAGCAGATTAAATGGATTTAAAACCAATTAGATATTACCTCATTCTGCTACTCATTATTTTGGGTTTTTATGGCTATAGCGGCCTCCACGGGCATGCCTATTACCAAGACAAAGTAGAAAAAAACACCGAGTTCAATGGAAACAAAAGCCATGGCGGCCATGTAAACAGATTTTACCATAAATAAAAAATTATGAGCTTAAACGAATTAATCAACATCAAGTACATTATTGCATCTTTGGTTTACTCTATATTGGGTATTGTTGTTCTTTTTATCGCCTTTTGGGTTATCGAGAAAATTACGCCCGAAAACCTGTGGAAAGAAATTCTGGAAAAACAAAATTTAGCCTTAGCCATTGTTTTTGCAGCCTTTATTATTGCTATCGCGATTATTATAAGTTCAGCCATTCACAGCTAGCATGAACAAAAAGTTACCAGCACTTTTATTGATTTCAGTTTTTGTTGTAGCAACTTGTGGCTTAATTTACGAGTTAATAGCAGGCACACTGGCCAGCTACCTGCTTGGAGATTCGGTAACACAGTTTTCTACCATAATTGGAGTTTACCTATTTTCGATGGGTATAGGATCCTGGGTTTCTAAATATTTTAACAAAAATATCCTTTCCTGGTTTATACAGATTGAAATTCTGGTTGGATTGGTCGGCGGTTTTAGTTCAACTGTTTTATTCCTAGTTTTCGAGAGCATTGCCTCCTTCAGGATTGTGCTGTATGGCTTTGTAAGCTTAACCGGTATTCTTGTAGGTTTAGAAATCCCTTTACTGATGCGCATCCTCAAAGATCGGTATGAATTTAAAGACCTGGTCTCTAAAGTTTTTACTTTTGACTATATTGGTGCATTACTGGCTTCTTTAATTTTCCCATTGCTGCTCATTCCACATCTGGGCTTAGTAAAAACTGCCTATTTGTTTGGAATGCTCAATGTTGCTGTAGCATTGATTGTTTGCCTGAGCTTTAAAAGAGAGATTAAGGCTGCAAAATACCTGCAAGGCGGTTCTTCTATCAGTATGATCGCTTTACTTGCAGGTTTTATCTATGCCGACAAAATAACGAGTTTCTCAGAAAGTCAAACCTATAGTGATACCATTATTTACTCGAAAAGTACACCTTACCAGCGCATTATCCTGACCAAAAAAAATAAGGTTATTAGGCTTTTCCTAAACGGAAACCTTCAGTTTAGCTCTGACGATGAATACCGCTATCATGAAGCTTTGGTACATCCCGGATTACAGGCATTACCTTTTGCAAAACAAGTTTTGGTAATGGGAGGTGGGGATGGACTGGCCGTTAGAGAGATTTTAAGATATCCAAATGTGGATTCTGTAACCCTTGTTGATTTGGATAAGGGAATGACACGCCTCTTTCAGTCGAACAAAATTTTGCTGGGGCTCAATAAAAATGCACTTCTATCGCCAAAGGTTAAAGTGATTAATGCTGATGCATTTAGTTGGGTGAAAGCGCAACGCAAGAAGTTTGATTTTATCGTGATTGATTTTCCCGACCCATCTAATTATGCTGTTGGGAAACTCTACACCAATGCATTTTATAAACTGGTTAAAGGCATCCTTGCTCCAAAAGGCTTAATCGTAGTCCAGTCTACCTCGCCCTTCGTTGCGCCAAAGTCTTTTTGGACGGTAAACAAAACTTTGGAAAGTGTGGGTTTGAAAACTATCCCTTATCATAATTATGTGCCTTCATTTGGCGAATGGGGCTATATTATAGCTACAGAGCCCGATAATTTATATAAAAAGCCGCTACAATACTTGCCAGACCTAAGATTTATTTCCAAAGAAAGCTTAGATTTAATGCTCTATTTTCCGAAAGATATGGGCAAGGTAGAAACTGAAGTAAATAAGCTTAATAACCAGATTCTGGTTAAGTATTTTGAAGATGAGTGGGCAAATGTTTTATAAGGATGAGTTCTCGGCCTATCTGAAGCGTCGCTCTTTTTTATTGAGGATCGGATTAATTACGGGCGGCATTTTTCTAAATAGCTGCTACAAAAAAATCAGGTCGGCTAAATATAACATCCAGGGTGCTTTGCAGGGGCCTGACGCCAACGCAGGCCATCTGTTACGTGATAAGCTTAAGCTACCTTCGGCAAAGAATACAAGAAAAGTAAAAACGCTGATTGTTGGCAGCGGTATTTCAGGACTATCGGCCGGAAGATGGCTAAAAAAGAATGGCGAAACTGATTTCGAAATTCTGGAGCTCGAAAAACACATCGGCGGCAACTCCTATTTCGGAAGCAACAAAATAGCTTCATATCCCTTAGGTGCACATTATATCACCATAGCCAATAACGACGATGCTTTATTGATTGATTTTTTAAAGGAAATTGATGTGATCACGCATTTTGAGGGGCAGTTACCCTACTATAACGATTACTATTTAACTTTTGATCCTGAAGAAAGGTTATTAATAAACGGCGCATGGCAGGAAGGTTTAATTCCAGATTTTGGTGTACCCGTTGTCGATAAAAAGGAAATCAGGCGTTTTTTAGCAGAAGTAGATCAGCTAAAAAACACCAGGGGTAACGATGGTAAATTTCTATTCAATATACCTTTAAATTCTTCTTCTACTGATGAAAACTACAGAAAACTGGATAAAATAACTTTTGAGGCCTATCTGAAAGAAAAGGGGTACCGTTCCAAATATCTGCTTTGGTATTTAAATTATGCCTGTAAAGATGATTATGGTCAAAAAATCAGCCATGTATCGGCTTGGGCCGGCCTACATTATTTTGCATCACGCAGAGGCATGGCAGCAAATGCAGCGCAAAATGCGATTTTAACATGGCCAGAAGGCAATGGCTGGATCATGAAAAAGCTTGCTGAACAGCTCAAAGCGCATATAAAAACCTCAAACCTGTGTTACGAATTAAAACCGATAAGCAATGGCAATACTTTAGTAACCGTATGGAATACGAAAACGCAGCTTACCGAAAATATTGAGGTTGAAAAAATTATTTTATGTGCTCCGCAGTTTGTAAACAACCGCTTGCTGGAAAATTTTAACCGCAATATTGATTATAAAGCTTTTAATTATTCTCCATGGCTCATTGCAAATATTACTACCAACGAATTACCTGAATCGAAAGGAGTAAGCCTTTGCTGGGATAATGTGGCCTACAATACCCCATCTGTTGGCTACGTAAATGCCGCGCAACAACATTTAAATCTTTCAGAAGATAAAAAGGTAATTACCTATTATCTCCCACTCTGCGATTTTGAACCTGCAATTGCCCGTTTAGCCGCATATTCCAGAAATTACGAACAGTGGCTTGATATCGTTATTCCAGAACTGGAAGTGATACATCCGGGAATTACCAAAGCCATTGAGACTATCGATTTTTGGGTATGGGGGCATGGTATGATCACTCCTGCTAAAGATTTTATCTGGAGTAAAAATCTGGAAAAAGCAAAGTTGCCCATCGATAATAAAATTTTCTTTGCCCATAGCGATTTAAGTGGAGTTTCAATTTTTGAAGAAGCTTTTCATCAAGGCATCAACGCCGCAAAACAAGTAATAAATGCCACATCATAATCAAAATCAGCCATGGTTAAATTCGCGGGTTAGCGATACTGTTTTCATCCTGTCACCTTCGTTTGTTTCTTTGCTGCTGGTGTTCCTTTTTCCATCACAATTTCAAAATACCGAAGGAATTCCTATAAACTATTGGGTATTTTTAATTGTTTTTATTGATGTTGCCCATGTCTACAGCACTTTGTACCGCACCTATTTTAACCCTGTTAATTTTAAAAAACAATATGCTTTACTCACTGCCATACCCCTATCCTGTTATATCGTAGGCGTAATAATTTACCGCTTTGATGGCCTATGGTTTTGGAGAATTCTGGCCTATCTGGCCGTTTATCATTTCATCAGGCAACAATACGGATTTATGCGTTTATATTCCCGCAATGAGAAGGTTTTCCCTGTTGAGCGACTCGTCGATAAAGTAGCCATTTATACCGCAACCTTGTACCCACTACTATTCTGGCATCTTAGCACGGCAAGAAATTTCAATTGGTTTATAGAAGGCGACTTTTTTTCATTTAAAAATGATGCATTGCTAAAAGGTTCGGAGATTGTATATCTGGCCATCATTGCAATCTACCTTGTTAAAGAGCTACTGACTACAATCAAGCGAAAATGGATGAATATCCCGCGAAATTTAATTGTAATCGGCACACTCCTGTCTTGGTATTTTGGTATTGTTTATTTTAATGGCGACATGGCCTTCACCACACTTAATGTAATTTCGCACGGTATTCCATACATGGCCTTGATCTGGTTTTTTGAAAAGATAAAAATAAACAAAACCACTATTAAATCTAAGATTATGACGCTCAGCTTTACGAAATGGGGAATATGTTACTTTCTGATCATTCTGATATCTTTGGCTTATTTGGAAGAGGGTTTGTGGGATGGACTAGTTTGGAGAGAACACCTGTCTGTATTTAAACCATTTTCTACTTTACCGCAAATTGGCAGTAGCGAACTGCTTTCCCTTATAGTTCCATTATTGGCATTACCACAGGCTACACATTATGTGTTGGATGGTTTTATCTGGAAAGCGAAAAATAAGTTCTGACAATCTGTTTTCCGGGTGCTTTCGTAAATCAAAACAAACCCTGCTGAGATGAAAACAATCTGCTCCATACTCTTTATTCTTTTCGCCCTTTTACCTATAGAAAAAAATGTCCCTATAGCCAAATTAGACTTAAAAAAATATGCAGGAACATGGTATTCATTATATTCTATCCCTACGATTTTTGATAAAGGCAGCAGGGAGACTACTACAAATTATACCTTAAATCAAAATGGCTATTATAACGTTGTAACCACTTACAAAAAGCCCGGGGATGAAAAGGTTTATTCCAGAACATCGAAGATGTTCCCATCAGAAAACGGTAGTAAAGGAGCATTACAGGTGCAATTTATCTGGCCAATCAAGGTAGACTATTGGATTATCGAGCTTGCAGCTGATTATTCCTATGTGGTAGTAGGTCATCCCGATCATCGATTTTTATTCATCATGGGCCGTAATCCGGAAATGCCGAAGAAAACCCACGATGAAATTGTGGCCAGGTGCAAAGCTAAAGGATACGATGTAGCTAAATTAACATCGCAACTGCATTAAAAAACCTAAGCTGTTATTTTTTCTCCACGTTTAACACTAAAAAGCATCAATATAACACCGACTAAAAGTACAATCCATCCCCACTGGAAATGGACCACTTTGCCGATCAGTTTATTCGCAAAACCATATTTAGTATAATTATGAGCGGTAAAATAAACAGCAATAACGGCTAAAATATACCAGATAGCCATGATGAAACTCAAAAACCGGAATGCCCTAACCTTTCTGATAAAAAGGAATAACACCGAAATAGCGATGATGGCATATGTGATTAAAAATAAACGTGCATCAGATTGATATAAGTTCCAATTACCCTTGATTGGCACTTTCAACATTGGGCAGAAACCGGCAATAACGCATAACAAAATGCCTAACCAAGCCATGAATTTATTTAATACTAACATAGTTTTAAGATGATTAATTTAATTTTAATAATTGAAAGGTTTACGAAATAAGGCAATGATTGATTACTAGCTTGCATGGCAATTTTTCAATGACCAATGACCAATGACCAATGACCAATGACCAAAAAACCAATGACCAATAAACTAATGTCCAATGACCAATAAACCAATGACCAATAACCAGCCTATTGTCCTTCAATAATACCCATCTTATCTGCAAAGTGGGCGCAATAGTCGCGCAAGTCTTCTACAATCAGCGTTTCGCCTGTTGCCTTCAAAAAACTATCGCCCATGGTTTGCAGGGTTTCATAAAAAAAACGCTTCATTTCATCTACAGGCATGTCTTTTGTCCAAAGATCTATTTTTAATGTATTTTTATAATTATGATCCCAAACAGATAAAAACAAAGCCTTTGCAGGCACTTTATCAGCATTTCCTGAATCTGTACTTTCCCAAAGTATGTTCTCCGGATTGTTACCTTCATCTAACTCAACGGTTAATTTTATTTCTGCTTTTTTCATATTTTCAAAATGGGTTTCACCGATAAACGGAATATACCAATTTACCTGTATTTATTCGGGGCAAAGATGATGATTTTACCAAATACTTTGCTTTGATATTATACTAGTTTTTGTAATATTAACATCAATATTGCCGCAATAACGATGAATAACAGTTCTACCATCCAGATCCGTTTAATATCTTTTAGAGTAAAGCGAAAGATAAGATCTGTTACGAAAGTAACCAAAACCAGGCAACCCAGAATAAGTAAATAAAAGCCACTGAAGTTAATCTGCCCTGGTGCCGTAATTTTTTCAGAAAAAAGACCAGTAACCATTAAACCTAAGCCAATTGCACCAACAATGTTTAATGGCGTAACGCGAAGTTTAATCATTACTTTTTCTTATCAAAACGTTTACCCTTTTTAAAACTTTTAACTGCCTTACCCGCCTTTGCCTTAGCCTTATCCCTGGCCTTCTGTTCTATGGCTTTTGCGTTTTTCTTTTCATGGAAAGCCCCCTTAAAGTCAGGATCTTCCTTGCGTTTCTGCAGATCAATCTCTTTTGCGATCTGCTGGCGCTCTTCATAGGAGGTTTCCTCTATAAAAACCCCCTGCGGGATGGCTGCAACCGGTATGGACTGGCGGATGAGCTTTTCAATTTTACGTACGTAGTATTTTTCGCCTTCGGTAGCAAAAGTTATGGCGTCGCCCTTGGCAAAAGCCCTGCCGGTACGGCCAATACGGTGTACATAATCCTCAATGATAATGGGTACATCAAAATTGATCACATGACTTACATCACTTACATCAATCCCCCTACTGGCTACATCTGTGGCTACCAGAAACCTTACATTTCCTTCTTTAAAGCTATTAATGGAATTGATTCTGGTATTTTGACCTTTATTGGCGTGAATTACACGAACATGATCAGCACCATATTTACGTTCAATAAAACTAAAGATATTATCGGCAACTGTTTTGGTTTTACAGAAAATGATTAAACGTGTAAATGCCTCATCATTCTTCAGTAAATGTTGCAATAAATTCAATTTCGTTTTAAAATTCGGAACATCATACAGGGTTTGGCTTACATTAGCTGCAGGAGTTGCCTGTTGTGCCGTTTCGACAACAGTTGGATTTTTCAGGAAATCGCCGGCAATTTTTTGAACCAAATCGCTCATGGTTGCCGAAAACAGTAAATTTTGGCGCTTTCGCGGTACAACTTCCAAAATGCGATGTATAGAGCCAATAAAACCCATGTCCATCATTTTATCGGCCTCATCCAGCACCAGAAATTTTAAGCTTTGCGTATTGATATCGCCGGCCAGGTATAACTCAAGGAAACGGCCAGGCGTAGCGATCAGAATATCTACACCTTTTGCCAATTGTTCTTTTTGTGTTTTAGGGCCTATACCACCAAAAATTACTAATGAACGCAGATCGGTATAAGTAGAAAACAGTTTTACCTGTTCTTCAATCTGCATAGCCAGTTCGCGGGTTGGCGATAGGATTAAAGCACGTATATTTTCACCCTGCGCATATTTAAGCTGCATTAAAATCGGCAACACGAACGCAGCAGTTTTTCCGGTTCCGGTTTCGGCAATACCAAAAATATCCTGACCGGACAATATAGGTGCAATTGCTTTTTCCTGTATCGGCGTTGCAACGGTGTAACCCGCATCGGCCACAGCATTTAAAATCTGCCTGTTTAACTTAAATTCTTCGAACGGTTTCGCCATAGCGTACAAAGATAGTGATTAAGGTTGAGGGTTTGAAGGTGTAAGGCAGAAGGTTTAAATCAAACCTGACTGAAAGCGCAGATCTAAAAGATAAGGAGGTTAGTTTATTAACCGTGTTGACATATAAACCTGTCCTAATTTCTCAAATCTCCTATTTAACTTCTCAAATCTATTTTTACCTTTGAAACCATGAATACTTACCTGATAAAAGCTGCCACCATTGTAAATGAAGGACAAAAAATTGTAGCCGATGTTTTAATTAAAGATGGATTGATCGATAAAATCGGACAGAATCTTGTTGCGCCCGGTGCACAGGAAATTAATGCCGAAGGTCAGTATCTTTTACCAGGTATGATTGATGACCAGGTGCACTTCCGCGAGCCTGGACTTACGCACAAAGCTGATATTTTTACCGAAAGCATGGCTGCTGTTGCCGGAGGGATTACTTCTTTTATGGAGATGCCCAACACCGTACCCAATACCTTAACGCAGGAATTGCTTGCAGATAAATATGACATTGCCGCGCAAACTTCTCTGGCCAATTATTCTTTTTACATGGGCGCCAGTAACGATAATATTGAGGAGGTTTTAAAAACCGATCCGAAAAATGTTTGCGGAATTAAGGTTTTCATGGGTTCATCTACCGGGAATATGCTGGTTGATAATGAAAAAACATTAGAAAACATCTTTAGCAAAGCACCGATATTGGTGGCAACACACTGTGAGGATGAGGCAACTATCCGTCATAACTTAGCGGAGTATAAAGCCAAGTACGGTGATGACTTAACCATTGAGATGCACCCGTTGATCCGGAGTGCAGAAGCCTGCTATAAATCGTCTTCGCTGGCAGTAGAGCTGGCTAAACGCTACCAAACACGTTTACACATCCTTCATATTTCGACCGCTAAAGAAATTTCGTTATTCGACAATACCATTCCATTAAAAGATAAAAAAATTACCGCCGAAGCCTGCATACACCACCTTTGGTTTAACGATAAAGATTATGCTTCAAAAGGAAATTTCATCAAATGGAATCCTGCAGTAAAAACCGAAGATGATCAGGAAGGAGTTTTAGCTGGTGTTTTGAATGATCACATCGATGTTATTGCTACTGATCATGCTCCGCACACCTTGGCTGAAAAGCAACAGGCTTATGCGCAGGCCCCTTCGGGTGGCCCGTTGGTACAACATGCTTTACCGGCTTTATTGGAAATGCATTTACAGGGTAAAATCTCTTTAGAAAAAATTGTCGAAAAAACGGCGCACAGCCTGGCCATCTGCTTTGATATCGAAAAGCGGGGCTTTATACGTGAAGGCTACTGGGCTGATTTGGTGCTGGTTGACCTGAGTGATCCCTGGAAAGTAACCAAACTGAATAATTTCTACAAATGCGGCTGGAGCCCTTTTGATGGCGATACTTTTAAAGCCAGTATTACGCACACTTTTGTATCTGGTAACCTCGCTTATGTTAAAGGGAAATTTACTACCGACCAGATTGGCAAGCGTTTAACATTTACCAGATAGATTTGTTATATTTGTATTTCACAATGAACCAACATGGAAACATTAATAGTACATCCAAAAAATAAAGAACAACTATCCGCTCTAAAGGCATTTATAAAAGCCTTGAAGATTGATTTCACTACCGAGAAAAGCACTTATAATCCAGAATTTGTTGAGAAAGTTCTAAGAGGAGTAAATGCCAGAAAAGCTGGAAAACCTGGACATAAAATCGATGTTGACACCATGTGGAAATAATATAAGTATTTTCTTTAACCTGGTAATTGTATGCAAATAGAATTACATGAGCAAGCAATTACTGATTTAGAATTTTGGAAGAAATCAGGTAATAAGGCCGTTCAGAAAAAAATACAGAAATTAATCCTATCAATTCAAGAAAATCCCTTCATGGGTATTGGTAAGCCAGAACAATTAAAACACGATTTATCTGGGCAATGGTCTAGAAGGATAAATTCAGAGCACAGAATTATTTACGATGTAATAGACGATATTTTAAACATCTATTCTTTAAGAGGTCACTACAAATAATTAATGGCAACCCGTTCATTATCATTAAAATCCCCTATTATTTTTGGAATAGCCATTACTATCTACTTATTCGGCTTCTTCCCTTCCCTTGTCCAAAAATATTACTCAACAGGTTTTTATCCTTACATCTCTTCAGCTTTAAGGTTTATATCAGGTATTTTCCCTTTTGCTATCGGCGACCTAATTTATATTTTACTTATTGGCTTTATACTGTATAAAATTATTAGATTTTACAAAAGGCGTCAATCCTTAAAAAAACGCGATATAATTATTATTTCCTTACAGATTTCAAACTTTTGTTTAATACTTTATATCGTTTTCAAAATAGTTTGGGGTTTAAACTATAGCCGGCCAAGCATAAGCGAAGAATTGGGAATTGGCAACGAAAAATATAATGCTAAAGAACTGGTTGTTCTGGGCAATTATTTCGTTGATAAAACCAACAGCTTAAAATTGATGCAAGTTAAAGTGCCTGCTTACACAATTAATGAGCTCGAATCTAAATCTTCAGCAGCGTATTCAATTATGGCGAAAAGAAACAAGGTATTCAGGTATAATAATCCTTGTTTAAAGGCCGTTTTAAATTCTTGGATAATCAGTAAAATTGGCATTGAGGGTTATTATGCCCCCCTTTCAGGTGAAGCCAATATGAACATGAACTTGCCTGATTTTGTTAAACCTTACGTTTCCTGCCATGAAATTGCTCACCAGCTTGGTATTGCTTACGAAGATGAAGCCAATCTTTTAGGCTACCTAACGGCAAGCAATAGCCCTGATTTGAATTACCAGTATTCAGCCAATTATGAAATGCTCAGGTATATTCTTTTCGAAATCAGAATGAAATCGCCAGATGACTACAAAATATTACATGATAGGCTCTTGCCGCAGGTTTTAGCCGATTTTAAGACAGAAAAAGAATTCTGGCGCAAATACAACGGTGATATGTTCGGTTATATGGACGCCGCTTTCGATCGTTTCTTAAAATTGAATAACCAGCAGAAAGGCATTGATAGCTATCAGGATATTGTGATCTGGCTGTGGAATATTTATAAGTCAGAAAGTCTGAGGTCCGAAAGTCGGAAGACTGAGCGATAAAAGGCATTCCATTTTTATTTATAAAACTCAGTTAGCGGTTATAAATAACAGTTGTCTGTTTAATATAGTCCACTCTAAAACTGAAAATGAGTAGTTAACATTAAGCATAGTCGATTGGAAATTGTTTAACTACCAACTGAAAACTAATCTAGCCGTGTATCGCCTCCTTTGTACCAAAACTCTGAATCAGTTCTCCTTCAAAATCAAGCCACTCTTTCCAGCGTTTATCCACATCTACATCAGTACTATATTTACGGGCAAAGTTTAGAAATGTGGTGTAATGACCTGCTTCCGAAACCATCAATTCATGGTAAAATTTGGCCAGTTCTTTATCCTGAATGTTTAAAGAAAGCACCCGGAAACGTTCGCAACTTCGGGCTTCAATCATGGCCGCAAACAAAAGCCTGTCGATAAAAGCCTGGTTACGGCTGCCGTCTTTTTTACTGAATTTCACCAGTCTGCCTACATAATCATCTTTACGTTCGCGGCTTAACGTATAGCCACGTTCTTTAATGATATTGATCACCATCTGAAAGTGCTGCATTTCTTCAATGGCAATAGCCGTTAACTCATCAACCAGTTCCTGATGCTCTGAATTTTGTGTAATTAATGTAATGGCATTACTCGCGGCTTTTTGTTCGCACCAGGCATGGTCAGATAAAATCTCTTCTAAATTCGATTCCGCAATATTTGCCCAACGCGGGTCTGTCAATAATTTTAATCCTAACATCCGATGCTTTGTAATTGAGCTGCAAAATTAGAAATAATCGGCACGGTTTTAAAATTGTGAGCTAAAAACCATTTATTTTGCAGAAAATTAAATCATGACCACAAAGAAATTATTAATTATTGGAATGGTTTGGCCCGAACCCGGATCGTCGGCAGCAGGCACAAGAATGGTCCAATTGGTTGATTTATTTCTGGCTAATGGCTATCAGGTCACTTTTTCTTCGGCAGCATCAAAAAGCGAATTCAGTTATGATTTTAGCCATACAACAGTTGCTGAACAGAAAATTAAGTTAAACGACGAAAGCTTCAATACTGTTTTAAAAGCGCTTAACCCTGATATTGTGCTGTTCGATCGTTTTATGATTGAAGAACAATACGGCTGGCGCGTACAGCAGGAATGCCCGGGCGCCTTGCGGATTTTAGATACCGAAGACCTTCATTTTTTACGGCAGGCCCGACAACAAAGCGCCAAAAAGCAGGAAGTAATAAACCTGTTTTCAGATATTGCAAAACGCGAAATTGCAGCCATTCTCCGCTGTGATCTGTCTTTGATTATTTCGGAAGCAGAGCTAAAGCTGCTCCAGGAACAGTTTAAAATTGACCCGGGCTTACTGTATTATCTGCCTTTTTTGGAGCAGCAAATTACTGCAGACATCACCCAAAAATGGATTCCATTTGCAGACAGGGCCGATTTTGTTTTCATTGGAAATTTTCTACATGAGCCCAACTGGCACACAGTGCAAACCTTAAAAACCAAAGTATGGCCTTTGCTTCGGAAAAAACTGCCCGAAGCCAGCTTGAACATTTACGGAGCCTATCCTACACAAAAGGTATGGCAGCTAGAAAATAAAGCAGAACGTTTTTTCATTAGAGGTAGAGCCGCAAATGCACAGGAAACTATTGCCAAACACAAAATTTTACTTGCCCCAATCCAGTTTGGAGCAGGTGTTAAAGGCAAATTTATTGATGCCATGTTAACCGGTACGCCATCCGTTACCACAACTATTGGCGCCGAAGCCATGAAAGGTAGCCTGGCCTGGAATGGCTTTATTGAAGATGATTTGACTCGATTTGTCGAGAAAGCGACTCAACTTTACCAGCGCCAATCCGAATGGCAGGCTGCACAACAACATGGCATCCAAATTATCAACCAACGTTATGCCTCCACTGCTTTTACGGATGCTTTTCTATTTAAAATAAACGAGCTTTTATTGTCCTTAACGAAACACCGCCAAAACAACTTCATTGGCCAGATTTTAAACCACCATACCCTTCAAAGTACAAAGTACATGAGCCTTTGGATTGAGGAGAAAAATAAATAAGTTGGAAGACTGGAAGTCGGAGGTCCATAGATGTAAGGTATAAAACTTCAATTCACAACTGAAAACTCCGAACTCCCAACCAATAACACGCCCAGTCTTCCGACTTTGTCTCCAAACTCCCGACTAAAAAACTATTGACTTTTAAAAAACATTCAGGTTCTGAAAGCTAGGAACAATATTGTAAATTTGCGGCTATGGCAAAAATATCGATTAACCTTGCTACAGGTTCGTTTCAAAAGGAAGAAATTATCGTCGGAATAGATTTAGGTACCACCAACAGTTTGGTTGCGTTTATTAACCCTGATAAAAATCCTCAGGTGATTAACGATTCGGGCAAGGGCGTATTGGTGCCATCAGTAGTTTATTTCAATAATCAGAACGAAGCCGTTGTAGGTAACGAGGCAAAGGAATTTTTAACCACTGACCCTTCTAACACCATATTTTCTGTTAAAAGACTACTAGGACGATCATATAAAGATGTAGCCGATCACGCCGCTACTTTTTCTTACAAAATTATTGATGATGATACCGATGCATTGGTAAAAATTCAGGCTGGAAACCGTTTCTATACCCCGATTGAATTATCTGCCGAAATATTAAAAGAGCTAAAAGCCAGGGCCGAACATGCGCTAAAAACACCAGTGAACAGGGCTGTAATCACTGTTCCGGCTTATTTTAACGATAGCCAGCGCCAGGCCACCCGCGATGCCGGAAAACTGGCAGGTTTAGATGTAATGCGCATTGTTAACGAACCCACTGCGGCCAGCTTGGCTTATGGAATTGGTTTAGACCCTACACAGCAGAAAACCATTGCCGTTTACGATTTAGGAGGAGGTACTTTTGATGTTTCCATCCTACAGATTCAAAACGGTATTTTTGAAGTGTTGGCTACCAACGGAAATACCTATTTGGGCGGCGATGATTTTGACAGGGCCATTTTAGATTACTGGATCGCCCAGAACAAACTTGATGTAACGGCGCTGGCTCAGAATAATATTTTGATGCAAACACTAAGGCTACAGGCCGAGGCAGCAAAAAAAGCATTATCAAGCCAAAATTTATATAATGAACAGGTAGGCGAAATCTGGTGTACACTTGATAAGCAAACTTTTGAGCAATTGATTGCTGCGAAAGTAGAGGAAACGATTACAGCCTGTAAAAATGCATTAAAAGATGCAGATTTAACATCTGCTGATATAGATGAGGTCATTTTAGTCGGCGGTTCTACCCGTACACCTTTTGTAAAGCAGGCAGTCGAAAATTTCTTCGGCAAAAAACCTCAGGATGATATTAACCCTGATGAAGTAGTAGCCTTAGGTGCGGCCATCCAGGCTGATGTATTGGCCGGAAATCGCTCAGATATCTTACTGCTTGATGTAACCCCGCTTTCTTTAGGTATCGAAACCATGGGCGGCTTAATGGATGTCATTATTGCACGCAATAGCAAAGTGCCGACCAAAGCAGGCCGGCAGTACACCACATCTGTTGATGGCCAGGTAAACATGAAAATTTCTGTTTACCAGGGCGAACGCGATCTGGTTAAAGAAAACCGTAAACTTGCTGAGTTCGATTTAAAGGGAATTCCGGCTATGCCCGCAGGTTTACCTAAAGTAGATATCAATTTCCTGCTTAACGCAGATGGAATTTTAACCGTACAGGCAATTGAATTACGTTCTGGTGTAAAACAAGAGATTGAAATAACGCCAAGCTACGGCTTAAGTGACGACAACGTTGAGAAAATGCTTTTAGACAGCATTGAGCACGCACAAAGCGATGTACAACAAAGGATGTTGATTGAAGCCAGAAGTGAGGGTGAGCAATTGCAGTATACAGCTGAGCGCTTCATCGAAAAACATGCGGAGCATTTAACCGAAGCAGAAATAGCAGAAACGAAAACACATATCGAAGCGCTTAAAACGGCTTTGACCACTCAGGATAAGGATACAATCCTTAAAAAAGCAGATGATCTGAATGAATTTACCCGCCCTTTTGCTGAGCGTGTAATGGATGCTGCTATTTCCACTGCAATGAAAGGCAAGAAGATAGAGTAGTTTTCAGCTCGCGGTAGGCAGTTTTCGGTTTTTAATTAGCAGTTGGCAATTTCGATACGTCATTCTGAACTCGTTTCAGAATCTTTTTGGGTATAAGTTGATATTGATCTTATGTTCCTTAATGGCTTAAACCTGCGAAGATTCTCACACGATGGAATCCTGGATTTCCTGAAAACAAGCAAAGTAATTGATGAAGTTTATAGTGGATTGAGTTCTTTGAAGTTGCAATAAATATTGCTGGATATGGTTAAATCGATCAAAGTTAAAGATAATGGAAACATATTTATGATGATTTATATCTTCAGCATTTTTCCATTGTTCTTTGTTGCACCAATATTTATGTTTGATCTGAGTTATGTTCAATCAGCTATAATTTCAATGTCCATATTAACTATATTCTTTATTTTCTACTTTAAAAACCTAATCGCCAGGCAGGATGAATACGCCATTATTGCGGATGAGAATGAAATCACCTTATTAAACCAGGGAACCTTTAAATGGAGTGAAGTTAAGCTTATAAAAGCATTTGAAGAGTCGTTTGGACGCAGAAGCTATTCTTACCTCAATATCGTTTTGGAAAATGGCAAAAAATTTAAGATAGAATCCACAAATTTTGATTATCCCAATCAAGAGTTCGAAACCATTTTAAATGCTTTGGGCAAATTGACCGTTTAATATTCAATTCAACTTTTTTCTTACCTTACATCAAAAAGCGACAAACACAAACACCTTACTTTTGTTAAAATTATTTAACAATATGGAATTAGGTATCGGAATGTTTGGCGATTTGCAGATCAATGCCAAAGGAGAAATTCAACCCGCACAGCAAAGGCTTCAGGAAATTATAGCAGAAATAAAACTAATGGACGAAGTTGGTTTGGATTTCTACGGCATTGGCGAACATCATCGCCCTGATTATGCCGTATCCAGTCCCGAAATTATACTCGCCGCTGCAGCTACGGTAACCAAAAATATCAAATTGAGCAGTGCCGTTTCCGTTTTAAGTTCATCTGATCCGGTTAAATTATACCAAAACTTTGCAACCATCGATTTAATTTCAAACGGAAGAGCCGAATTAATGGCTGGTCGTGGAAGTTTTATTGAATCTTTTCCGCTATTCGGCTATAACCTGCAAGATTATGATGAACTTTATGAAGAAAAGCTCGAATTGCTTCTTAAAATAAACAAGGAACCTAAAATCAGCTGGAAAGGGAAATTCAGGCCAGAATTGAATAACCAGGAAGTTTTACCAAGGCCTGTAAATAACAATTTAAAGATTTGGGTAGCCGTTGGTGGAACGCCAGAATCAGTAGAACGTGCCGGCAGATTGGGACTACCCGTAATGTTTGCTATTATCGGAGGCCAGCCCATACAGTTTAAACCACTTTTTGATTATTACAAAAAAGTTTACCAGGCCTATGGGCATGATATGAACAAGTTTGAAGTGGGCGTACATATGCATTCTTTATTTGGCGAAAACAGTAATGAAATTGCAGATTATTATTACCCGCTTTATTCAGCACAGATGAACCGCATTGGCCGGTCGCGTGGTTGGGCACCTTACCAACGCAATCAGTTTGATGGCGGCCGAGGCAGTAGCGGAGCGCTAATTATTGGCGATGCAAATGAATCGGTAGATAAAATTCTCGCCATGGAAGAAACCTTTGGGTTAACCCGTTTCTCTGCACATATGGATGTTGGCGGACCATCTCATAACGCAATGATGAAGTCAATAGAAATTTTTGGGACAAAAATTGCCCCGGAAGTGAGAAAAGCGCTGAACAGATAAAGCTGATGATTAGCAGTAGAATATCCTCACTAAACTTAGCAGATTAAAAATGAAAGATACTGCTGAAATTAGTTTTAAAAAAAGCAATATCATCATTAGTATTCTTTTATGTGTGCTAGGTTTAGGGGCTTCTATATTTTTACTTTTTCACACTTATTTGCCAGCTAAAATAATATGCCTTGCAGGCATAATTCTGCTTTTAGTTATTCTTTCTGAACGAATTTTACAGTTAAAAAAGTCGATAAAGGGAGAGGTAGCTTTAAAGCTGAGTAAGGAGGGATTAATAAATTTTACACTTGTACAAACTGTAAGCATTCCATGGAACGAAATTGAAGATTTTCATACAGGTTTTTACAGAACCAATTCAATTTTAGTAAATGTAAGTAAACCTGCTCAATACAAAACCACAGCAATTAAAGATTATGTTTCCTTAATCTCATACCTCAATGATATGTTCAGTTCAAAACCATATTTATTATGGATAGATGCGGATGTGCTAGACATTAAAAAGGCCGAGCTAATGTCAATTTTGCAGCAGTGGAAACTGCATTCTGCTTAAAAATCAAAGCACTTAAACTTACTTTACGTGATTAAAGTCGAATCTGAAGAGCTGGTTTGTGAAGCGATTAGAAAGCATTTCAAAAACAAATACCCCCCCAGCCCCTCCTTGATAAGGAGGGGAGCTGACTCACCCAGTAAATTACATACAGAAAATGCATACCAAAAATTAAACAGTACATACATCTGATCAAGAAAATAACTACTTAATAATACAGAAACATAGCCAGTTCCTCCCAACTACAAACCTTAACACTCACAACCAATTTGGCCAAAGCAATTCCTACTCCCCCCTATTTTAGGAGGGGTAAGGGGTAGTAAACTGAATAAATTAATTTCGAAAAAGTTAAAAAATTAATACAGTCACCTAGCAAATAATGTTAACCGAGAGAAGAACTACTTTATCTAATAAAAATATAGCCAGCGCCTACTGATTACAAACTTAAGCACTCTAAACTTACTTTGACCACCCCCCGGCCCCTCCTTATAAGGAGGGGAGCTGATTCATCCAGTAAATTTGATACGAAAAATAAATACTAAAAATTAAACAGTACATACATCTGATCAAGAAAATAACTAATTCATTATACAGAAACATAGCCAGTCCCTCCAACTACAAACCTTAACACTCCCAACCAATTTGGCCAAAGCAGTTCCTACTCCCCTCCTATTTTAGGAGGGGTAAGGGGTGGTAAACTGAATAAAATTAATTTAAAAATATTTATATTGAACTATGGTAATCCATAATCTCAAGTATCTAAAAGAAAAAAGAAGGGAATTGAGAAATAACCTCACCCCAGCTGAGGCGACCATGTGGAGGTACCTCCAAAACTCAAAACTTGACGGCAGAAAATTCAGGAGACAACATAGTGTTGGAAATTATATTTTAGATTTTTACTGCCCCTCTGAAAAATTAGCTATTGAAGTTGATGGAAGCAGTCATGATGATTATTCAGCGGAAATATATGACAAGGAAAGAACTGATTTTTTAGAGAGCAAAGGAATTAGGATGATCCGGTTTGACAATATTGACGTTTTTGAATCTGAAGAGCTGGTTTGTGAAGAGATTAGAAAGCATTTCAAAAACAAATAACCACCCCCAACCCCTCCTTGATAAGGAGGGGAGCTAATTTATCCAGTAGATACAACTAGTAGCCCCCAATTACAAATCTTAACACATTTTTCCCGATTTTATTTATTAACTTAAATTGATAATTTTAAACATAATTGATCATTAAATACAGATCTAAAAGTAACCCTCCCAAATGAAAATCAAAAATAAGTTAATCGTATCCCTAACTATTCTGGTGTTTGGTTTTGCTTCATGTAAAAGCAAAACCAAACAGATTGAAATAATGCAACAAGCCAATTTTGATCAGGCTGTAATTAATGACTTAACTGCATACAAAAAACTAAACAATCTTGTGGTTGAACACATGGATACAATCATTAATTTTAGGAAAGCTCAAGTTGATCACCCCGAAGAGATTGAAGAGTTTGCCTTTTTACATGATGATGAGAAGGAAAACCATTTTATCCAAAAAGAGATTAACTTCAATAATGTCCCTGAATTTATTTTACCTAAACTCGATAGTGCTTTTTATGCTATAAAAAGAGGTAAAATTACCGGTTTTAGCATAAACAGAAACGGAATGATTGAGATGTCTGTGGGGCATAGTTTTGATGAGAAAAACAATTATGATATTTACGAAAGCCTTGTTTGGAATGCTCCGGAAAATTTGCCACTAAAATCAACAGCGAAAGATACCTTGATAAATGACGGATGGAGGTATATCATTCATGTAATGAGACGTGGAAATCCTTAAATATTCGTATTCAATCTCGGAAAGCCACTTCTTTTTCAAGAATCTTAATGTTTAAATCCTATTTCAAATAATATAGCTGATATCTATTTTGATAATATAAAAAACAAATTAGATTCTATTTTTTTATATTTGAGTATGAAAAGATTAACGATTTTAGCCGCGTTAATCATCCCTATATTTCTTTGTACCTCCTGGGGCTTCTTTGCACACCAAAGGATAAACAACCTTGCTGTCTTTACTTTACCGGCAGAAATGATCGGTTTCTATAAAAAGAATATTAAATACATTACCGAACATGCCGTTGATGCCGACAAACGCAGATATGCGGATACCCTGGAAGCGCCACGGCACTACCTTGATGTGGAGAACTATGAACAAAACATTGATAGCATTCCGGAAAAGTGGAATGATGCCCTGGCTAAATACGGCCTGGAAAAGCTGAATACTGATGGTATCATTCCATGGCAGGTACAGCGAAGCTATTATGGTTTAGTTAAAGCCTTCAAAACGCGTGACTCGATAAAAATTCTAAAATATTCTGCAGATCTGGGACATTACATTGCCGATGCACATGTTCCCTTACACACTACTGCCAACCATAACGGGCAACTCACCAATCAGGTAGGCATCCATGCCTTTTGGGAAAGCCGGTTGCCCGAATTATTTTCAACTCAATACAATTTTGTGGTAGGCCGGGCTCATTATATCGAAAACCCATTGCAGGAAATCTGGAAAGTACTTAAACATACCCATGGTTTGGTTGATACGGTACTTAGCTTTGAAGCAACTTTAAATGCATCATTTCCCGCTAGCGAAAAGTATAGCTTTTCAGAACGAAACCATACCGTACTTAAACAATACTCCAGAGAATATGCAAAAGCCTATCACGATAAGATGAATAATATGGTCGAAAAACAAATGCGTGCTGCCATATTAACCACAGGTTCGTTTTGGTACTCAGCCTGGGTAGATGCCGGACAGCCAGTACTTAAAAACCTGATCAAAACCGAACTATTGCCTGATGAGCAAAGCGCAGAAAAAGAGATTGAAAAGCAATATCAAAAAGGAATACTGATCGGAAGAGAACTTTAGTTAAGCGTTCGGCTCCTCGCCTTCAATCATTTTTTCCACCTTTTTAGGCTGTAAGCGACTTCTGATAGCAGCCCAAATGGCAGGAACAAATGTAACTACAGCAATAAAGATGATAACCAGTTCGAAGTTATTTTTAATTGCCGGAATTTGTCCCAACAGATAACCACCGATTAACAGGGCAAAAATCCAGGCAACCCCACCAATAATGTTGTAATAGGTAAAGCGGCCGAAAGGCATTTTAGCTATACCGGCAACAAAAGGAGCAATTGTCCTGAAAATCGGTAAAAACCGGCTCAGCATAATGGCTTTGCCGCCATGTTTTTCGAAAAATTCGTGAGATTGATGGTAATATTTGAGTTTTAAAATTTTGTTTTTTTCTTTAAATACTCCCGCCCCCAAAACGCTTCCTAATTTATAATTAACGGTATTTCCTAAAATCGCAGCTACAATTAATATCAGGAGCATAATCCATATATTTAAACCTGTTTCATGTTCGCCCGCAATTAAAGCACCCATGGCAAAAAGCAAAGAATCGCCAGGAAGGAATGGAGTTACCACAAAACCGGTTTCGGCAAAAATGATCAGGAATAAAATAAGATAAGTCCAGGTACGATATTCGTTAACAATCTGGGCCAAATGAACATCAATGTGGAGAATAAAATCTAAAAGCTGCTGTAGTAATTCCAATTTATTTGATTTTGGGCAAAAGTAAGCATAGTAAAAGAATAATATGCTTTAAATTTTAATAAATAATTAGTTTGCCGGAATGATCCGATTTTTAAGTTCTCCCTTTTTATCACCATCAAATAAAATCAGATAAACCCTTCCCCTATTAATCGTAAGCGAATCTAGACGGGTTACCGAAGGCGGTGGATTTGTTGCGGTGGGGTTAGCTAACTTAAACGCATACTTCATTACATTATTAACCTTTACCTTAAAAGTTTTGGTTTCACCATAGCCCAGTAACGATTCAGTCGGTTTAGCTGTATTTGTACTATCTGTAATTACAACCTTAGACCCAAGTGTATAACCCAGATTTAAAAATGTCAGCTTAGCGGAATCCAGGTCGGGCTTTACATCATCCTGATAAACTTTCAACTTTGCAGGCTTATCAATTGCTTCTTTCAGATAAAAAACCGAATAATTTTGACCGATTTTAAATTTTTGTTCTGTCAGAGATGCCGCATCTACGCCAGTTCCAATATTTTTGCTTGTGATATTAATAATAGAATCGCCAGGTATAACTACATAACTTGTATTGCTATTATAAGCTACAGAAGCGCCGATCTGCCTGCCGTTTAAATAAAAATTTTGAGTGGTATCGGTAGAAGCTGCCTGAAAAAAGCGGATTTTAGCATCACCTTTAATGAAATTATTGTTTTTGATGCAGGAGCTAATTAAAAAGACGCACACCACAAGAAAGAATATTCTGGAAAACAATACTGTATTTTTCATATAAATTACCAATGCTACTAAAACGTAAAGATAGCAGAAAGCGCAAAAACTGCGAAATTAATTATCGGTAATGATATGTGCCGTCAAAGTTGCAGCGGCAGCACCACTAAACCAAATGGTATAAATTTTCCCTGCCTCCAGGCTTTTGGCATCAATGGTTTTGATACTGCCTGAACCAACCACTGAATACCTCAGGTTTACTTCAGGATCAACCGTAAAATAATTCGATGCTTCTTTAAAAGCCAGGCCATTAACAAATTGTGTGCCGCCCTGTACCGTCATATTTATTCCTGTGGCAAAAGCAGGGGTAAGATTTATTAATTTAATCTTTGCTTTGGTTGATTCTGTATTGCTCAGGTTATCTTCATAATTGACAATTTCCAGTTCACCTTTTTTATTGGTAACCAAAAAAGCAGTATAAGTAATAGATGGTGTAAAGTTTAGCGAAGTATCTGTAGCCGTACTATTCGTTCCGGTGTAAGAAACACTTCTATTACCTGAAGGAATTTTCACATAATCACTGGTTTCACCAAAAGCCAGAGCCGAAGTGGTGAGTTTTTCATTATCGAGATAGAAATCCTGATGAACATCGGCAGTCGAAGCATTAACCATTTTTAACTTGGCTTGCCCCTTTGCCACTTCAGCCGGATTATCCTTTTTGCATGATGAAAAACTTATGCTGCAAGCAGCAATGAGCAAAATCAATACTGTAGAGCGTTGGTTATAGATTTTCATTGGTTTTGGTTGGTTGATATAAAACAAAAATGGCTCGGTCAAAAACCAAGCCATTTTCTTATTAAAACTAATAAACTAGTTTTTTTAATAACTGTTATTCAGCATCACCGGCATTACCAACATTAGAACGTCTTCATTTTCGTCATTGGTTTGCGGAATTAAAAGCCCTGCCCTGTTCGGAGTAGAAAGTTCTAAAGTAACCTCATCACCACTTAAATTGCTCAACATTTCAATTAGAAAACGGGCATTAAAGCCAATTTCAAGGTCTTCACCATCATATTGGCAACTTAAGCGTTCATGTGCCTCGTTCGCAAAATCCAAATCCTCGGAAGAAATATTTAATTCGCTTCCGCTGATTTTTAACCTTACCTGATGCGTCGTTTTGTTGGCAAAAATTACAACCCTACGGAGCGTATTTAAAAACAAGCCCCTGTCAATAACCAGTTTATTAGGATTATTGGTTGGAATAACTGCCTCATAATCTGGATAGCGCTCGTCTATTAAACGACACACTAAGTTTATATTTTCGAACTTGAAGAAAGCACTTGTAGCATTATAATCTACTGATACATTTATATCAGTTGAAGGCAAGGCAGCTTTCAAAAGTGTTAAAGCTTTTTTGGGAAGAATAAATGAGGTGGCTTTATCAGCTTTGCTATCCATACGGCGGTATCTTACCAGTTTATGTGCATCGGTGGCCACAAAAGTGATGTGCTGAGGAGACAGCTGACAAAATACCCCTGTCATTGCCGGGCGCAGCTCATCGTTACTTACCGCAAAAATAGTTTTGGTAATGGCTTCGGTTAAAACCGATGCGGGTAAATTTACAGAAGATGCATTTTCAACTACGGGAATCTTCGGAAAGTCATCGCCATTTTCACCACTTAATTTATATTTACCATCACCCGCACTGATTTCAATGGCAAAGGTACTATCATCAATATTAAATGCAATCGGTTGATCTGGTAACGTTTTTAACGTATCTAATAAAATTTTAGACGGAACGGCTACTTTACCTTCTTCCTTTGATTCTACAGCCAAAGCGGTTGTCATACTGGTTTGCAGATCGGTAGCAGAGATCGTTAAGTTTCCATCTTTAATTTCGAAGAGAAAATTTTCTAATATAGGCAAAACCGTACTGCTGCTTGATGCACCATTTACGGTTTGTAAGTGTTTTAACAGCGTTGATGTGGATACAATAAATCTCATGATATTATTTAGTATTCTTCAAAAATATAAAAATTATTTAGCGTACTTGTATTTGCGGTAATAATGTTGAAAAATCGCAAAGAATATTAACAATAGCAATGGCGCCAGAACATTTATAAATTGCCATTTCGTTTTTTCAAGCTTAATTTTGGCTTTATCCAGTAATCTGATTTTTACTTCTTTATTCCGCAGCGCAATTAAGTTATCATTATCCGTAAAATAATCAACGATGTTAAGTAACAAGGCTTTATTACCAAAGGTGCGCTGCGAATATCGGTCAAAACCCAGGGGGAAGGGTGATCCGTTCTGTTCAGATACCTGGTTTTTAAAGATATCGCCGTCGCCTATCACAATCATTTTAGCGGGTTTTCCTACACTGGCTGAGGTATAGGGTTGCTTAATCGTTGCGGGTAAGGGGCGCCCGGCAAAAACAGACGGAAAATTACCTTCCAACATCAAACCAACATGCTGTGGTTTACTTTGAAAAGAACGTGGATCCAATTGCTCGCTTAACATTTGCAAGCTGAACAGCTTCGGCACATTAAATACTTTGTTATAAGGAGAAGTACTTAAAATGTACGATTTCTTTACTCCTTTAACTCCGATCGTATCTACCGTGCTCGGAAATTCAGATTTTACTCCATCCAGCTTCTTCACCACACTTTCAGCCGTATCGGGCAATAAAATCGGGTAATAAATCCATGGAACCAGCTGCATCTGGTTTTGTCCACCTACCACTCCCGTTGAGACCGGAATTTCGGCACTGTTCGCAGGATCAGCTATGATATTATAATTAACCCTTGAGCCATACATAAATAGCATATCGTCCAGGTTAAGGTTGTTATTAATGGCCATTTGCCCGCTTTTACCACGCAAACTATCCAGTTCGGCATTTACCTGATCGATACTCCACAACACCCGCCCGCCATTCATTACAAAATAGTTGATTTTGTATTTCTCCGCTTCAGTAAAAGGTTTCCTGGGCTTGGCTATGATAAGCATTTTCAATTTATCAAGTCCTGCTTTGTCGATACTATTTAAATCAATACGGCCCACCAAATAACTGTTTGACAGGGTATGGATCGCATCTGCCAGCTGCAGATCAGAAAGCTCACCATTTGACTCAGAGAACCCAATCCTGGGGTTATCACCCGATATCACCTTTTTTAAACCTGAAGTAAATATATATTCCAGATTTTCAATCGCACGGTTGATATTGTCTTCATAATTTCCCCGGGTATCTAAATTCTGGAAAAGTTTAATCGGGAATTCCTTACCTCCGCTTTCCATCATGGCCATCGGAAATACAAGCTTCTGCGTTAAGCCACTTTCTGTTTTAACACTTAAATTGGTGGCTTCTATGCCTCTTTCATACAAATTATTGATCACCGTATCCTGATCGGCCTGATTGAGGCCAGCTAAGGGGTCGACAAAAACCACCTTTACGTCTTTTTTGGCATAGGCTTGATAGTCAGATAAGATATCAGAAACTGCAGCCTGGAGGCGCTTAAACGCGGGTGGCAGTTCTCCGGCTAAAAAAACGGTAATCATTACCGGCTTTTCGTTATCCTCCAGCAAGGCTTTTGTTTTTTCGCTTAGTGTGAAACGTTTATCGGCCGTAAAATCAAAACGATAGAAAGCGTATTGCCCTACAATATTTAAAATGATTAATGCCGCTATAACGATGATGGAGTTACCCCATTTATGCTTTAGTCTCATTACCTTTTCCCTCCTATCATCAATTTGGTGATTAATAAAAACAGAACGGAAAACGTTATAAAGTAAATCAGGTCCCTGGTATCTAAAACACCACGGCTTATCGAAGTATAATGTTGATTGATCCCTAAATTCCTAATGATATTCCCGATACTTTGAAATGCAGCCAGCTGACTGCTATAATCAAAGCCTAAAAAAGCGAATGCACATAAGGCCGCGCTGATTACAAAGGCAATAACCTGATTTTTAGTTAATGCAGAGGAGAAAATCCCCATTGATGTAAAGGCAGCGCCTAATAAAAACAGGCCAATGTATGAGCCAATAACCGATCCCGAATCGATATTTCCTTCGGGAAAACCCAGCTTTGAAATACTATAATAATAAATTAAGGTTGGGATCAGGGCAAATAACACCAAAACCAGGCTCGCTAAATATTTTGCCACAACGATCTGCCAAATGTGGATGGGGCGGGTAATTAAAAGTTCAAAAGTGCCCTCTTTCCTTTCTTCAGCAAAAGCGCGCATCGTAATGGCCGGAATGAGAAACATAAAAAGATAAGGCACTAAACTAAAAAAGCCATCAAGTTCGGCATAACCATAATCGAGTATCGAAGTATCAGGAAAAAACCAAAGTAACAGGCCAGAAACCAACAGAAAAATGCCAATGGTAATGTAAGCCACCATCGAACTTAAGAAACTGAATAACTCGCGTTTAAAAACTGCGTACATAGTTAAATTTAAATACCGAAGTTAAGAAATATTTTTTCGTTAGGCTATCCGGGGCAACATCGCTCAACTTTATTTAGATGCTAAATAAATAGGCAAACCTAATGCCTACAAACCCTTTGGTATTGGTTTTACTAAGGCCAAAAACATCGCTTTTACCCGTCCAGCCTTCGTATCTGATGCCAAGATCGAGTTTATTACCTCCTGACAATTTAAACTGGTTACCAATGCCAGGCGACCAAATGAACAGTTTTTTTTGTTCGTTATTTAATGGCAGTGCGGCACCCAGTTGACCTTCCGCATAAAAGCTTTCGCTAAACTGATATTTTAATCCGGCTTTTGCAGGAATATAGGTTAAATCCTGTACATTAAACAATTGATTTCTTTTGCCAAAGAAATTCATAAAACCTGCATTTAATGTTACTGCGAGATTTTCTGCAACCGGCAGATCAGCTTTTACCGAAACGCCCAGGCCAATACCGGATAGGTTAGAGAAATTGCCTGATGGTAAACCAATTTCTGCCGCAATACCAATGCTGGCGTTATTTTGAGCCTTTAAAAATGATGGGCTTAAGAATAAAAAGCCAATAAGTATGGTTATGATGTTGATGCTACGCATGAATTTAAGCGGTAAGTTTTCTGAAAATATCTTCTAATGATTGTTGTTGGTGCATTTTTTTAAGTCCCTCTAACGAATCGTTTGCTACCATTTTACCTTTGTTCATAATAATAATATCATCACAAATGGCTTCAACCTCCTGCATAATGTGGGTAGAGATCACAACCGTTTTAGCTGTACCAAGCGTTTTAATAAGCTGCCTGATATCCACAAGTTGATTAGGATCTAATCCGGAAGTAGGTTCATCTAAAATTAGAACTGATGGGTTATGGATGATCGCCTGGGCCAGGCCTACCCTTTGGCGATACCCTTTCGATAACATCCCTATCTTTTTATGCTGCTCTGGCGTTAAACCCACCATTTTAACAACTTCATCGATCCGGGAAGGTAAATTGACAATTTTATAGGTCTGCCCAACAAAACTTAAAAATTCCTTTACATACATATCGGGATAAAGAGGCGTATTTTCAGGAAGGTAGCCAATGTGCTTCTTGGCTTCAATGGCATCAGAAAAAATGCTTTTACCAGCAATTTCAGCCTCGCCTGATGTAGGTGCCAGATAACCGGTAAGCATACGCATCGTGGTCGATTTACCAGCGCCATTTGGTCCTAAAAAGCCAAGAATACGTCCCGGCCTAGCTTCAAAACTAATCGCATCTACTGCTTTTTGCTTATCGTAATGTTTAGAAAGATTTTTAACTGAAATACTCATTTTGCATGTTTAAAATCAAATTTTCTACAAGTTATTGAAGTTAAATTAAGAAATATCGTCATTGCGGGAGGAACGACAAAGCAATCTTATAATGACGAACAAACTAATTAATATGCGCTGAACTTAACTTTTTATTATACCTGAACTTATCCAGCTCTTCCGCTGCCTGCGGCAAATTATCGCCAGATAATATATCTGCACCATTATTAACCAAATGATAATAAATATTTTTTACCGGACTGGCTATGGCACTTTTATCAATATTACCCATGGTACCTAAAATAGTAGTAATGCCTTTATTGTGTAAGTATTGATATAATTCTTTGTCTGGTGCGGAAACACCGACAAAAGCTACAATGCGGTTATTCGGGATCCCCAGTCCATTTAACCGTTTCAATTCTGCTTTTTTCTGAACAGATGCCGAAATCATTAATTCTGGCGCCAACTGATGCACCTCCTTTGCCTGATCTGCTGTGTAGGTGATGATAATGGAGTTACTTTCCGCTTTATACTGCCTAACTTTTTCAATCACTTTTGCATAAGAAACGCCTTTTTTCAAATCAATAGTCAAGAGCACTTTTCCTTTGCTCCAGCTGAGTACGCTATCTAAAGTGGGAATTTTAAATTTTGTTTCTTTGCCTTCATTATCTTTAAGGTTAAAGGCTTTCAGCTCTTCATGAGTATAACTGCCAATCGGCCCTTTCCCTGTAGAAGTACGGTCGAGCAGATCATCGTGCATAATCACCATTACGGAATCTTTACTGTAAGCAATATCAAATTCGATTACGACCGGATTATAAGTAGTGGCATTATCGAATGTTTCGATGCAGTTTTCGGGATAACCTGGCATTGGCCCTCCGCGGTGCGCGCTAATTAGCGGAAAACGGTTCTCTGGCGTCCACTTCAATAATTGATATAACTCCGTAATGGTATTGAATTTAATATAGTGATGCTTTTTCTCCTTTGGCGTGCATGAGGTAAACAGTATAACAATAACCAGTAATAACAAATGATGGAATTTCATGATTCAAAAGTAGGAAAAAATGAAAGATAGAAGCGGTAAAATAGCATGTTAAATATCTACTGGGTTAAATGAATAGCTATTAAAGGGTTAATGGGTTAATTGTTGAAATCGGTTAATTGGATTACCCTCTAACCCATTGATAAAATTAGCATTGCATTTGATGATAACTATCCTTTTGTAATTAATATTTAAAAAATTATGGCCACAAATTGGCCATCTAAACCTGATTGCAGCGGACACGATCCCGATTTTTCATCAACAGAAATAAAGCAGAAAACAGGGCATCTGAAACCCATTAGCACTGACCCTGCTTTTCAAAATGCCTAAACCATATAAATGATTTAAGAAAATATGAGCTGATTGGCCAAGCATCTGATTCTTTAAAAAGATGCGGGAAGAATTCTGATAGTGATTAAACCAACATAACGATAGCATTGCCTTTGCGTTGGATCAAAAACCTTCAACCTTATACCTTTAAACCCTCCGCCTTTTTATTATCTTTGCTGCATTATGGCTCAAAAGAATAACGACGAACAATTTAAAAATGTAATATCACATGCTAAAGAATACGGTTTCGTATTTCAGAGCAGCGAAATATATGATGGCTTAAGTGCTGTTTATGATTACGGCCAATTGGGTGCCGAGTTAAAAAACAACATAAAAACCTATTGGTGGAAAGCCATGGTGCAAATGCACGAGAACATTGTAGGGATTGACTCTGCAATTTTTATGCACCCAAAGGTTTGGAAGGCCAGCGGACACGTGGACGGCTTTAACGATCCGATGATTGACAATAAAGATTCGAAAAAACGTTACCGTGCCGATCAGTTACTGGAAAACAAAATTGATGAACTATATTCGGAATTAGCCAGTTTCAGTGCGGAAAATAAAGCCAAATTTGAGGAGTTTCAACAAAACATTCTTTCTTGGAGCGATGAAAACCAGGCTGGATGGATTTCTGGTTTTAAAAATGAAACTGATGCATTGGACAATGCCAAATATCCATTTGTTGATGAGGCCAGCTGGAGATTTGTTAGAAAGGGTTTGGCGCTTGAAGTAGAAATGAACCTTGCGCTTAAATCTGAAAACTTAGCACAGTTAAAAGATTTAATCGTAAACTATAAAGTAATATGCCCGATTTCTAAAACTTCAAACTGGACCGACGTGCGTCAGTTTAACCTGATGTTCAGCACACAATTTGGTGCTATGGCCGAAGGCAGTGACGAGGTTTATCTTCGTCCGGAAACCGCCCAGGGAATTTTTGTAAACTTTTTGAATGTTCAGAAGTCAGGCAGGATGAAAATTCCTTTCGGTATTGCGCAGATTGGTAAAGCTTTCAGAAATGAGGTAATTGCCCGCCAGTTTATTATGCGTATGCGTGAGTTTGAACAAATGGAAATGCAGTTTTTTGTTCGCCCGGGTGAAGACAAAAAATGGTTCGAATACTGGAAAGAAGCACGTTTAAAATGGCATAAGGCTTTAGGCGTAAACCCAGAAAAATACCGTTACCACGACCACGTTAAGCTGGCGCACTATGCCAATGCCGCTACCGATATTGAATTCGAATTCCCATTCGGATTTAAAGAAGTTGAGGGTATCCACAGTCGTACAGATTTCGATTTGAAGCAGCACCAGGAATACTCCGGCAAAAAAATGCAGTATTTCGATAACGATTTAAATGAAGATGGTAAACCTTACGGCAATTATATCCCATATGTAATCGAAACGTCTATCGGTTTAGACCGTATGTTCTTGTTAACGATGATCAATGCGTTTGAAGAGCAGGATTTAAGCACTGAAGATAAGCAAGACAGCCGTACTTTATTGCGTTTACACCCTGCTTTGGCACCATACAAAGTAGCTATTTTCCCATTGACCAAAAAAGACGGTTTACCGGAAAAAGCACGCGAAATTATGGATGAACTGAAATTCGATTTCAACTGTATTTACGAAGAGAAAGATGCCATTGGTAAACGTTACCGCCGTCAGGATGCAGTAGGTACGCCTTTCTGTATCACAGTTGACCACCAGAGTTTAGAAGACAATACGGTTACGATTCGCCACCGCGATAGCATGGAGCAGGAACGTGTAGCCATTGCCGATTTAACTGGTATTATTGGTAAAGCAACCAGCTGGAAGGCATTGTTGGCTTAAAAACACCAATTCGTCATGCTGAATTTATTTCAGCATCTAAATAGATGTTATCGAGTCGCAGGTTTTACCCCTGCGACTTTTTTTATTCAAAGTAAACAGATTGAACTGGTTTATAACGATTGGTACCAACGGAAAAAACATGTGAAAAAGCTCTATACCTTTCTATTAGCAGTTGACTAAATTCATTCTATTTACACCTAATAGTGAATAAATCACTTTAAGGAATGATATATTTGTTAAGCGATCAACAGCATAGATATGAAAATTCCACAGAAGTTTTTTGCCCGTCGACATGAAATTGCGGCAGATTATTTAAAAGAATTAGACAAACACCTTGACGACATTGTATCTGGCCGTGCTACAGAAATGTTTGAGGTAAGAGATTTTGCTGAGCTTATTCATGTTCACCCTACACATTTAAGCAATACCATAAAAGCCGCTACCGGGCACTCGCCCTGTTATTTTTTCGAAGAGCGCTTAATGGAAATATCCAAATTGATGTTACATAATGTAAGCATGCCTATTGCCGAAATTGCCAGGATATTAACTTACGATCCATCTAACTTTACCAAATTTTTTAAACATTTTGCCGGCCAGACGCCAAAACAGTATCGAGAGGCTTATTTCGAATCTTTAGCTACCAGTAAGGAAATTGCCACCACATAAAACTTAAACAGTCACCATTTTTACTTAAGCTGTCACCATTTTTGCAGCCGATTTCCATCTAATTTTGTTAACAAATAAAAAGAAAATGGAAACACAAAATAAAATTGCCCTGGTAACCGGCGGTAGCCGTGGATTGGGAAAAAACGCAGCCATAAAAATCGCCTTAAAAGGAATCGGTCTAATTTTAACCTATCAATCTAAAAAAGAGGAAGCAGATGCTGCCGTAAACGAAATTAAAGCACTGGGTGTACCGGCAGCAGCAGTTCAGTTAAATGTTGGCGATGCCAAAACTTTTGACGCTTTTTTCAGTGAGGTTAAAAGTATATTAAAATCTGTCTTCAATGCCGAAAAATTCGACTTCCTGATCAATAATGCAGGGATTGGCATCCACGCTTCATTTGCTGATACTACGGAGGAACAATTTGATGCCCTGGTAAATATCCATTACAAAGGCGCTTTTTTTTTAACCCAGAAAGCCTTGCACTTATTAAATGATGGCAGTGGAATCATTAATATATCATCGGGACTGGCTCGTTTCGCAACCCCGGGTTATGCCGCTTATGCTGCTATGAAAGGTGCGATAGAAACCTTAACCCGATACCAGGCCAAAGAGTTAGGTGCAAGAGGAATCAGATCGAACGTTGTGGCTCCTGGTGCAATTGAAACTGATTTTGGTGGTGGAATGGTACGGGATAATGATCAGATTAATGCCGCAATCGCCGCCAACACTGCTTTAGGCCGTGTGGGCTTGCCAGATGATATTGGGGGTGTAGTTGCATTTCTATGTACCGAAGAGGCAAGATGGATTAACGCCCAGCGTATTGAAGCATCTGGAGGCATGTTTTTATAAACTTCCCGCTATTCTTAACCGCCAAGGCAGGAAGAACACAAAGAGATTAACTTTTGTGAACTGGTGTTTTGGTGGTTATTTTTCGATATAGCTTGTGAACGCCAAAAATTGCTTCAAATCCCTCATCAGAAAATAATCTGCATCAAATGGCGTTATTCATGAAAACCATCTGATGCGTAAAATACTTTTACCTATTCTTTTATCCTTATTCTTCGTTACCGGCGTAAATGCTCAAAAATGGACAGATGCCGAGTTCCGCAGGGCCAATACCGCAGTAAATGCTAATTATTTAACCAACGAGGAAAAAAATGTGGTGATGTATATGAACCTGATCCGCATTGATGGCGAGAAGTTTTATTATACTTTTTTAGAAGATTACATTAACAACTATAACGCTAAGGTAAAGCAATATAGAAATTACAACCAACTGCGGATTGCCCGCAACAACAGTTATTATACTTCTTTATTAAAGCATTTGAAGGGCATAAAAAATCTACCGGTATATTACCCCAACGGTAAATTGACTGATTTGAGCCGTAGTCATGCGCAGGATCTTAACCGAAACAACCTCAGCAAACATGAAAGCAGCAACGGGGATCAGTTTTCGAAGCGTATATCCAAATATTTCCCAAACAAAGCTATGACCGAAAATATCGACTTTGGTTTCTCAAACAGTTTGGACATAGTATGTCATTTATTGTTGGATTGTGGCGTACCTTCCCTGGGTCACCGGTTCACCCTGATCGACCAGAAATACAAACTAAATACTGTTGGTGTAAGTATCCAGCCCCATCCGTCTTACACATGGTGTGCAGTGATTGATTTTGTGGCCCTACCCTCTGCTGATGTAGAAGAGGAGTAATACATCAATGATCTTTTACCCGGGCAATAAAAATTTAATTGTAAATTGCGCCTAAAAATAATAACGAATATTTTAAGTAATGCGCAAAGCAATTTTAGCCATAATTGATTTTTTTTACCCCCCTTTTAAAAAGTTTATTTCCCTCCATAATTTCAGGTATATGGCCACTGGCGGCGGCACCTTGCTACTGGGTATCCTGAGTTATTATTTTGCCTATTTTGTTATTTTTAAAACAGAGGAAGTAAATTTTGGCACATTTGTGCTTCAAAGAGAAACTGCCTCATTATTAATAGACTACGTTGTTGCCATTCCAACCAGCTTTTTGCTCAACAAATACGTTATATTTACACATAGCGAATTAAAAGGAAGAGTACAGCTTTTCAGGTTTTTGAATCTTCAGTTTATCAATATACTGGCCACTTATGTTTTTCTGAAATTTTTATTGGAACTTTTAAGAGATTATCCAACTCTGTCCATTTTATCAAGAATACTCGTTTCAGTATCAATGGCTCTTTTCAGTTACCTGTATCAACATTATTTCACTTTCAGTGTGAAGAAAATCGGAGATAAAACAGGCAGGCAGGATTAATTAACCGCAGCAATTATTTGCCACGGAAGCGCAGAAAGCACGGAATTAATGTTACCAAAAAAATAAAGCTCAAGGTAAAAGCACAAGCTTTCGTACCTAAACGGGATGGTAGCGGTATCCTTTTGTGTCGCCCTGAGCGCAGCCGAAGGGCAGCAAAAGATATAGCGAACAGCCCGGCCGGAACCTACCGATAAATTGCTATAGCACCTTTCCAAATGATCAATCTATTTACTCTTTTTGAAAAGCAGTTGCACAAGCATTTGGGTTTCTTCAGTCCCGCCTTCGCTTCAAGTCCTCACTCGTGCCTCGCTCCGGGCTTTATGCACCAGTCGGGTTTAGGGGCGCATGATAGTACAGCTATTTTCGTTTTATAGCTAATCGCAGAGAAACCCGGGTTCATCTGCATAAGCACCTGTAAATAAACGGGATGGAAGCGGCATCCTCCGATTTAAGCACTATTTTTTGTCTTTTTTTGGAGTACTTGGTTGTTTCACAGGTTTCATCGGAGATATAGCGAACAGCCCGGCCGGAGCTTCCCGATAAAATGCTACAGCACCTTTGCTAAATCATCAATCCCTCATTTTAGTCACCGGAAAACCTTTATTACCTTAACCTGTTAATTTATGCAGCTGCTTTCTTGTTAAGATAAAAACAACATCCTAACTTAGCTGCCGACCAACTTATTTCATAAACAAAGCATGAGCCATTTTAATGATTTTAATAATGCGCAGGTAGCTAAATTGCCCAATCACTTAAAGCAGTTTATTGTTGCACAAAATTACGAGAAATACACGCCTGTAGACCAGGCCGTATGGCGGTACGTAATGCGCCAAAATTATAGTTATCTTAAAAATGTAGCTTATTACCCTTATATAAAAGGCTTACAACGAGCCGGTTTGAGCATCGAATACATTCCTGATCTGCAAACGATGAATGATAATCTGGGTAAGATTGGCTGGGGTGCCGTAACGGTTGATGGATTTATTCCACCCGCAGCTTTTATGGAATACCAGGCCTATCGTGTATTGGTAATTGCTGCCGATATCCGCCAGATTAACCACATCGAATACACCCCGGCACCAGATATTATACACGAAAGTGCCGGCCATGCACCCATTATCGCCGATACTGATTACAATAATTATTTAAGTTACTTTGGTTCTATTGGTGCGAAAGCCATGTTTTCGGCAAAAGATTTTGAGCTTTACGAGGCCATCAGAAAATTATCCATTCTGAAAGAAGCGGTAGATGCGGATGAATTGCAGATTGCCCGGGCAGAAAAGCAACTGCGCTATATTAGCGAAAATATGGGCGAGCCCTCTGAAATGGCATTACTGGGCCGCTTACACTGGTGGACAGTTGAATATGGCTTGATTGGCACTTTAGAAAACCCGAAAATTTATGGTGCCGGCTTACTTTCATCTATTGGAGAAAGTGCAACCTGCATGAAAAATGATGTAAAAAAACTTTGGTACAATATTGATACGGTTAACTACGCTTACGATATTACCAAGCCGCAACCGCAGCTTTTTGTAACGGAAACATTTCAAAACCTGATTGATGTTTTGGAAACCTTTGCCAATACCATGGCCTTTAGAAAAGGTGGCGCTGAAAGTATAATGAAAGCCATTGCCTGTAAAAATGTAGCCACTGCTGTTTACAGTTCTGGCTTACAGGTTAGTGGTATTTTTACCGATATGGGCATTAACCCCAATGATGAAGTAACCTTTGTTAAAACTACAGGACCATCTGCACTGGCCTTTAATAATAAACAACTTACCGGACATGGAAAAGATTACCACGCAGATGGCTTTTCATCACCTGTTGGCCGTTTGAGTGGATCAGAAAAACCATTAGAAGATTACAGTTTACCGGAACTACAATCACTGAACCTCAGAAAAGGTGAGAAAACCGTATTAACATTTGAAAGCGGCATCAGTGTAAGGGGTACGGTTAAAGATATGATTATAGAAAACAATCAGCTCCTTTTAATTGCCTTTGACGATTGTACGGTTACCGAAAGTAACGGAAATATATTATTTAAACCAGAATGGGGTACTTACGACATGGCTGTTGGGGAAAAAATCGTATCTGTTTTTAATGGCGCTGCAGATAAAGATGCTTATGAGGAGATTACCTTAATCAGTAAAGAGAAAACGCATCATATTACTTATGATGATAAAACGCTAAAAATGCATGGTTTATACCGGGCAGTCAGGGCGATTAGGGAAAGTGGTGAAAACCTGGATCAGCTTGGCGAAATCTTCTTAAAACTAAAAACAAGCCACAGGCAAGACTGGCTTTGCGCCCTGGAAATTCTGGAGATTATTTACCATAAAGAGATTTATCCTCAGCTGGAAAAGGAAATCCAGGTCTATCTTGAAATTAAGGCCGGTAAAGAACCAGATCACACCAAATTAATCAATGATGGTTTACATGTGATTAAAAATCCGGTAAGTCAGCTGCTTGTGGAAGATTGATTGATAGCAATTCTTTATGTTAAGCATGAAGTAAAAATCACAGTTGTAATGTGATTAACACCATTTAAAAAGTATTTTTTAGTTACTAATTGGCGATAAAATCGCCGGTTTCAATAATCCTCGTTACAAACGAGGACTATGACAAAGAACCTTTTAACTTTACAACAATTTTTAACATTTCTTAATGAACATTATAATTACAGGTGCCAGCAGCGGAATTGGTTTCGAAACCGCTTTAGAGTTTAGCTTACAGAAAGAAAACAAGATTGTTGCTATTGCCCGCTCGGCAGATAAGCTGCGTAAACTGCTGGAGATTGCCCGTGGCATTAATCCCGACTGTACACTTTTACCGGTAGAATTTGACATTGTAAACGATGACTATGCCGCACTGATTCCTTTTTTGAAAGAGCGTTTAGGCACGGTAGATATCCTGATCAACAATGCAGGAGCTCTAATCAACAAACCGTTTTTAGAAACTACGGAAATTGATCTGGGCGAGATGTTACAGAGCAATGTGATTTCCCATTTCAGAATGATACAAAATATTTTGCCTTTAATGCAAAGCGGAAGCCACATTGTAAACATTGGCAGTATGGGTGGTTTTCAAGGGAGTGTTAAATTCCCCGGACTTTCAGCATATTCAGCTAGTAAGGCAGCCTTACACACCCTAACAGAATGTCTGGCTTTTGAATTGGCAGAAACCGGAATCAAAGTGAATTGCCTTGCCCTGGGATCTGCACAGACAGAGATGCTGGAAGCAGCTTTTCCCGGATACCAAAGCCCTGTGATGGCTTTTGAAATGGGAAAATATGTTGCTGATTTTGCAAAAACCGGGCATAAATTTTTTAATGGAAAAATTTTACCTGTAGCAGTTACCACACCGTAATCTTATATTTTTTAATAATTTGCAATATCGAAAAACTAAAAAACCTATGGAAACAAATTCTCCTTTTAAAACAGCAGATAGCGGCAAGAATGCGGCAATAGTAAGCTACTTTTGGTTTATTGGCTGGTTAATTGCCTATTTTGCCATGTATAAAGACAACCAGACTGAACTAAGCAGGTACCATTTAAAACAAACACTGTTGTTCCATCTGGTGTCAACCGTATTGAGCTGGGCATTAAGTTTACTGTTAATTCCATTAATTTTTTCAACAGGCTTTGGAGGCAGTTATTATATGCTACGTATCGTTCAGATCGGACTTTTCGTATTGTGGATAATCGGATTAATTGCTGCCATTCAGGGAGAAAAGAAACCAATTCCTTTAATTGGCGACAAAGCTCAAACCATGTTCCCAAATATTTAATCGAAGCTAAATATTTAATTTATGTCCGGGTTAATGCGCCCGGACTTTTTTGTTTTAACTGGTTTTCAACATTTTAATGCACTTTATATATTTTTCATATCTTTGGTTCCAACATATGAAGAAAATAATAGTCCCGATTTTGTTTTTCATTTTGTCTGCCACGGCAGGAAAAGCCCAAACAATCTTACCCGCACAGTACCAGGAACTGGTAAAGAAATTAGTCGCCAGTCTTCCAAAAAATACTACGGTAACAGAGAAAAGTTCTTCCACAAATTCGACTACGCTTATCGATTTTGCCAAAAGTATGCTGGGTATACCCTATCGTTATGCCACAAGCAACCCAAAAGTTGGTTTTGATTGTTCCGGCTTCGTGAGTTATGTATTTAGTAATTTCGGTTTCAAAGTCCCACGTTCTTCGAGAGAGTTTAGCTATGCGGGTAAGGAAACCAGTTTAGAAAATGCAAAAGTGGGCGATGTGCTGATTTTTACCGGCACTAATTCCAGAATAAGAAGGATCGGTCACGTAGGGATTGTTTATTCGATTGACGAGAACGGAATTAAATTTATCCATGCTTCCTCGGGTAAAGCACATCAGGTAACCATCACCGATCTGAACGGCCATTACAAAGACCGTTTTATGAAAATTGTAAGTATCCTTTAATCACTTTTTATACTTCCACATTCTTGTCTTGCCCTCTGCAAGCCATGTTAAAGTGGTTTCCAATCTTTTTAATCTGGTCGCTTCGGTTTTGGCTTCTTCCAGCCATAATATATAATCTTTTTTATTGGAAGGACTGAAATTCTGGAATACTGCTAATGCTTCGGGTGCTTCATTTAAGGCCTCTACAAAATATTCCGGTACAATAATCTCTTTTTTCTCTGTAGATTTTGGTTTTGAAGGCCGCTTTATATTATCCTCATTTAATTGAATAGCCTGCTGAATGTAAGCGATCAGGATTTCATCTGAAGGCAGGTCGTCAAAAAATTTTATTTTGCCCAGTAAGCCCATGGATTCAGACCGTTCTTTAAAAATACCATATTCGTCACTTATTAATGCTCCTTTCCAGAAACCAAAGGCGCAATGATGTTTGAAGGAAGCCATATGGCAAACTGTACCTTTATAATCGAAGAACGGCATCCCCCATTTAATTTTCTCTTCAATTCTTGCATCGGCTTTATGTACCAGATTTCTTAGATGATCTAAGATAGGAATAGCAAATTCTGCAGCGTTGATAATGTACTGATCTACTTGAACACTGGTATGCATAGGATAAGATTTTATAAATAAATTTACAACAGAACAATCTTTAAAGCAAGATCTACATCCCCTCCATTCAAAAATTTCCTGGCCAGTTCGTGCAGCTCTCTTTCTCGGTTGGTGCTGTCGCCAATGGTTGCATCGAGTATTTCTTTTACTTCGGGGTTTGTGCTGATCAAATCAATTTCTTCATCAGTAGGTAATTGCTCCACGTTGCCGAGCATACCCAAATCGTTTCCGGTTAATACTTTCGAAAAACGAACTGCTTGTGGTAAACTGTCTACACCAATACCCAGTTTGGCTAAAGGCTTAGCCACCTTAAACAAATTATCACTGGTTACCCGGCAATACCAATCGCCACCCAAACGGGCAACGAGGTCCATTTTATGCTGATCTATTTTGCCGCTTTCATCTAAAACCGCCTCATTAATATGAATTACTTTTATTTCAGCCAGTACCAAATTCCCGGCACCGTGATGATCACCTAAAGCAATCACTTCATTCACCACACACTCAAACTGCACTGGCGCTTCTGCAACTCTTGGTGGCAGAACCAAATCAGATTTTAACATCGTAAATCCAGCCTTCTCGAACTCATTTACGCCTTTGGCATATTCAGTACTGGCCAAACTCATCTGCTGCACCATATCGTAATTTACAATATTGATCACGCATTCTTTAACCTGCAGAACATTTTCCAGGCTATGTTTAGTGGTATTATCGCGCACTCTCCTCGATGGCGAAAAAATACAGATCGGTGGATTGGTGCTGAACATATTAAAGAAACTGAAAGGGCTTAAATTTATATTTCCTTCAGCATCAATAGTAGAGGCAAAGCAGATCGGCCGCGGAGCGATGGCATATTGCAGGTAGTTTTGTAGTTCTACCGGGGATAAATCGGATATATTTAAGGTTAGCAAGAGTATTTTGTTAAATGTTGATAAAAGGTTAAAAACTGAGATTACAATAAAGAGTGTCCGTCATTTCGAGCGAAGTGCAACGAAGTCGAGAAATCTATCTATAGGAAGATCTTTCCGTTGCGCTACGCTTCAGTCGAGATGACGATCCTTTCATTAAACTGTTATTCTGTTTATTTTACTTTTTCTTCAAGGCCAAAATTGAAAAATCTGTATCAGCTTTTGTAATCGTATTGGTTAATGCACCCAAACCCGTTATCTCCATCTCTACCACATCACCCGGCTGCAGCCATTGCACTTTATAATTCGGATCGTTAAGTAAACCGGTACCGTTTAACTCCAGGAAACAACCTGTCCCAACTGTTCCTGAACCAATTACATCTCCGGGCAGAATATCTACACCGTAGGCACAACGCTCTATAATTTCGGCAAAAGTCCAGTCCATATCGGCAGCGTTTCCTTTTGATACCTCAATGCCGTTTACCCTGCAGGTCATTTTAAGGTCGTAAGCGTTACCCACATGTCCTTCTTTAGGTGCAACTTTATACTGCAGCAATTCATCTGGTGTTACCAACCATGGACCAATTACGGTAGAAAAATCTTTTCCTTTTGCAGGGCCTAAATTCAACAACATCTCTTCCATTTGCAGAGTACGGGCACTCATATCGTTCATTACCATGTAACCTGCAATATATTCATCTGCTTCGGCAGCTTTAATGTTTCTACCTTTTTTACCAATAACAACGGCGAGTTCCAGCTCGAAATCCAGCTTGTCAAAATGATCTGGCATACATTCAATTTCACCTGTTCCCTGAATAGCATTATGATTGGTAAAATAAAAGATCGGATACTCATCAAATTGAGGAATCATATCTACTTTTCTGTTTCTGCGTGCCGCAGCAACATGCTGCCTGAAAGCGTAACCGTCACGGCAACTGGTAGGATGCGGAACAGGTGCTAAAATCTCGTAAAAAATTTCTTCTTTAGCGGCTAAACTACCCTCTTTTATTTGGTCATCTATCCTTTTTGCTCTTTCCATTAACACTTCGCCACCTTGTAAGAACATATTCATATTATCCGGAAGCAATTTATCGCAGCTATTTAGATTATAAATATGCCCCTCGATAAATATGCCCAGATGCTCCCTGTCTTCGGTTTTATAAGATACTAATTTCATATATGATTTGGTTAAATACGCGGTAAAGCTAAGCAATTAGCCCTTTCAAAATAAAACTTAAGCGTGATTATTTTAATAAGGTATTCTTGTGAAGATGTAACTAAAGATAATTAAAATTTTAACTTTTAAATAAAATACTTACCTTGGTACCATTAAAAAACCATGATCTTAAAAGCATTACATATCAATCTGGTAAACGACGCCATTGCGGCCCGTCGCTACAGTATGCTATCCAAGCTGATCATGGCTCAGTATTCGCTGTAACTTTCATCTACCTTTCTTTTTATTTGAAACGCATTGCCGTTTTAATTGTTCAATTATTAGGATTTTTCTTTCTAACCATAACATCATTTAATTATGCCTGTTTATCATAAAATGGGGCAGATTCCAGCTAAACGTCACACGGTTTTTCGTAAACCTGATGGGAATCTTTATGCCGAAGAACTGGTATCAACCGAGGGTTTTTCCAGTTTATATTCATTGGTTTATCATTGCCATCCGCCAACCATTGTAAAACACTTAGGCGAGCCTTATAGTGTTGAGCCAAAAATAGCGTGCGAAAAGCACTTGAAACACACCAGTTTAATCGGTTTTAACATTAAACCGGAAGATGATTTTCTACAAAGCAGAAAAGCTGTTCTGGTAAATAGTGATCTGCATATCGTTCTGGCTGCGCCAAGAAAGTCAATGACCGATTATTTTTATAAAAATAGTCAGGCCGATGAGATGATTTTCGTACACGAAGGTTCCGGAAAGCTGAAAACAGGATTCGGAGAAATTAAATTCGCTTATGGCGATTATCTGATTATCCCCAGGGGCACCATTTATCAGATGGAATTTGATACGGAACAAAACAGGTTGTTTATTGTAGAAAGTTTTAGTCCGCTAAGGCCGCCAAAAAGATATTTAAATCAATATGGGCAGTTAATGGAGCATGCGCCTTATTGTGAACGCGATTTGAGACTGCCAGAAAACCTGCAAACACATGATGAGTATGGTGATTTTAAAGTACTCATTAAAAAGCAGGGCTTAATATATCCTTATACGTATGGCACACATCCTTTTGATTATGTAGGCTGGGATGGTTATCATTATCCCTATGCTTTTTCTATACACGATTTTGAACCGATTACAGGCCGGTTACACCAGCCACCTCTGGTCCATCAAACTTTCGAAGGGCACAATTTTGTGGTTTGCTCTTTTGTTCCACGCAAATACGATTACCATCCTGATTCGATTCCTGCGCCTTACAACCATAGTAATGTAGATAGTGATGAAGTGCTTTATTACGTTGATGGTGATTTTATGAGCCGCAAAAGCGTGGTTAAAGGACAGATTACGCTACACCCGGGCGGTATCCCGCATGGGCCACATCCGGGTACAGTGGAAAAATCAATCGGAAAAGAAAAAACCGATGAGCTGGCGGTAATGATCGATCCTTTTAAGCCTTTAATGCTTACTCAGGAAGCCCTGGATATTGAAGATGAAAGCTATCATAAAAGCTGGCAGGAAGGATAGCCGGGAGTCTTGAGTCCTTAGTCTTCAGTCGGAAGTCCGGAGACCGAAGATAGAGTTCATTTAAATAGTCAGAAGTCGGGAAAAGACCGAATTCCGAAGATAAAATGCATAGAAATAGTCAGGAGGAACATAGACCGAGGATAAAGTGCAAAGGGAATAAATGGTGAGCAATTATCAAAATTGAAACTTTACAACATTCAACCTTATAACATTTAACAACAACATATCATATCCGACTTCGGACCTCCGACATCGGACTTAAATAATAAACAAATGGAAACACAAACATTCGCAGAAAAAATATCAAAAGCACCAGATTTTCTGCCTATTAACGGAACAGATTATATCGAATTTTATGTGGGTAACGCCAAACAGGCCGCTCACTATTATAAAACGGCATTTGGTTTTCAAAGCTTAGCCTATGCAGGGCCAGAAACCGGTGTACGCGATCGTGCATCTTATGTATTGCAACAGGGTAAAATCAGGCTGATCTTAACCACAGCACTAAAATCAGATCATCCAATATCAGAACATGTAAAAAAACACGGAGATGGTGTAAAAGTACTGGCGCTTTGGGTTGATGATGCTTATAGTGCTTTCGAAGAAACTACAAAACGTGGTGCCAAACCTTACATGGAGCCGAAAACCTTAACAGATGAACATGGTGAGGTGAAAATGAGCGGCATTTATACATACGGCGAAACGGTACACATGTTTATTGAGCGCAAAAATTATAATGGCACTTTTATGCCAGGTTACCGTGTATGGGAAAGCGATTATCAACCCACAGATACCGGCCTGTTATATATTGATCATTGTGTAGGAAATGTGGGTTGGAACCGCATGAACGAAGCCGTACAATGGTATGAGGATGTGATGGGCTTTGTAAATATTCTTTCTTTTGATGATAAGCAGATCAATACAGAATATTCTGCCTTGATGAGTAAAGTGATGAGCAACGGGAATGGATATTCGAAATTCCCGATCAATGAGCCGGCAGAAGGTAAAAAGAAATCGCAGATTGAAGAATACCTGGAATACTATGAAGGAGAAGGCGTTCAGCATATTGCCGTAGCTACAAAAGACATCGTTAAAACAGTTAAAGAACTAAAATCACGTGGTGTCGAATTTTTAAGTGCGCCACCAGAAGCTTATTACGACATGATGCCGCAGCGTGTAGGCAAAATTGACGAAGAAATATCTTTATTAGAGAGCCTGGGCATTTTAGTCGATTGTGATGAGGAAGGTTACCTTCTGCAGATTTTTACCAAACCGGTTGAAGACCGCCCTACCCTTTTCTTCGAGATTATTCAGCGTAAAGGAGCACAAAGCTTTGGCGCAGGTAATTTTAAAGCACTATTCGAATCGTTGGAGCGCGAGCAGGAATTAAGGGGTAATTTGTAATAGCCACTACTTAATCTGACAGTTGGTTAGTTTTTACTAATTGTCAGATTGAATTTGCGAATGTGTTTTTTGCTCTTCTGAGATCGTTAATT
>Ga0308156_1000701_pt1 | contig 56358 bp, 61 predicted proteins | sample PhyAR2_FD_201041 | JGI IMG/M metagenome (GOLD analysis project Ga0308156, IMG submission 201041) | Phyllosphere microbial communities from UC Gill Tract Community Farm, Albany, California, United States - DLSL A.R2 | ecosystem: Host-associated > Plants > Phyllosphere > Unclassified | place: USA... | reverse complement strand
AGAGAGGCGTCGTCAGCGTCACCATCCAGGAGATCAGCGACAGCAGACCCAGACGCATGACCAGCGCCAGTGACAGGCCAATCAGGCGTGCTTTATCACGCTGCTTCGGCGGCAGTTTGTCGGCCAGGATGGCAATAAAGACCAGGTTATCAATGCCGAGTACGATTTCCAGCACCACGAGCGTCAGTAAACCCGCCCAGATTGAGGGGTCGAATAAAAATTCCATTATTTATGACTCCAGAACAGGGAACAGATCGCGGTGCCGCTTATCAGCGCAGCAATGCGTGACATGCAGGTAGTCGGGAAAGCGGTGAAAACGCCGTGAGGCGAAGGGTGACGCGCCAGCAGGCGCAAAGAACAGATTAAGCGACGTCGGTGACGATCCATAAAGGTGGGCTGAAGCCCGTTACTCCTGAGTAATAAACAGAACGTTAATGTATCAGGTCGGCGAATTGCGTCAAAAAATTTTCTTATTTTTACAATCTGCCTGACGGATGATCAGGCGCATAAAAAGGGTTACTGGCCGCTTCACAGGATGAATAGCTGACAGACATCACATAATTTATTTTTTCGATCACTAAAATAAATCGCGACTTTACCGCCTTGACGTAGTTAACCCATGTTTTTTCGACGCTATACCGATAATTCGAATCATCCGGTTAAACAGATCATCAAAGCACTTCAATACAGTTCATTGACTCAGATGAGCATCTCTAGCGAACGGAGGTAGCACGTGACCATTGCGATAGTAATTGGTACACACGGCTGGGCAGCGGAACAACTGCTGAAAACAGCAGAAATGCTGTTGGGCGAGCAGGACAATGTCGGCTGGATAGATTTTGTCCCCGGTGAAAATGCAGAAACGCTGATTGAAAAATATCAGGCACGACTGGCAGAACTTGATACGACGCAGGGAGTCCTGTTTTTAGTTGATACCTGGGGTGGCAGTCCGTTTAATGCGGCCAGTCGCATCGTGGTCGACAAACCGCAGTATGAGGTCATCGCCGGGGTCAATATCCCGATGCTGGTCGAAACGCTGATGGCGCGCGATGACAATCCCGGTTTTGACGAGCTGGTCGCCGTGGCGGTGGAGACCGGCCGTGAAGGGGTCAAAGCCCTGAAAGCCAAAGAAGAAGCGCCGGCGCCAGCCGCGGTGAAACCGGCCGCTGCGGTGCAACCGGCTAAGCCGATGGCGCCCGGTGACCACATGAAAATCGGGCTGACACGCATTGATGACCGTCTGATTCATGGGCAGGTGGCAACGCGCTGGACCAAAGAGACCAACGTTCAGCGCATTATCGTAGTCAGCGATGAAGTGGCCAACGATCATGTGCGCAAGACTCTGCTGACGCAGGTCGCTCCGCCCGGCGTCACGGCCCATGTGGTGGATGTTGATAAGATGGTGCGGGTGTGGAACAACCCGAAGTATGGTCAGGATCGCGTGATGCTGCTGTTTACCAACCCCACCGATGTACTGCGCGTGGTGGAACAGGGTGTCGATATTAAAACCGTCAACATCGGCGGAATGGCGTTCCGCCAGGGGAAAACTCAGGTCAATAATGCGGTCTCGGTCGATGAAAAAGATATTGCCGCGTTCCGCAAACTCAATGAACGCAATATTGAACTGGAAGTGCGTAAAGTTTCCAGTGACCAGAAACTGAAAATGATGGATCTGATTGCGAAAGTTAACGCGTAACAGAAGCACTTATGCGCCTGCGTTTCCGGGCTCCTGGTTATCCTGCTGAGGACAAGAAGTATGATGGAAATAACCTCGCTACAAATTATTTTGATTTTTATTGTCGCCTGTATTGCCGGTATGGGGTCGATTCTGGATGAGTTCCAGTTTCACCGTCCCCTGGTGGCCTGTACCCTGATTGGTATGGTGCTGGGTGATATGAAAACCGGCATTATTATCGGCGGTACGCTGGAGATGATTGCGCTGGGCTGGATGAACATCGGTGCCGCCGTTGCGCCTGATGCCGCCCTCGCCTCCATTATCTCGACCATCCTGGTTATCGCTGGCGGTCAAAGTGTGGGTGCCGGTATTGCGCTGGCGATTCCGCTGGCCGCCGCCGGACAGGTACTGACCATAATCGTGCGTACGCTGACCGTCGCCTTCCAGCATGCGGCTGACAAAGCCGCAGAGAAAGGTAATCTCACGGCCATCTCCTGGATCCACGTCTCTGCCCTGCTGTTACAGGCGATGCGTATCGCCATCCCGGCGCTGATTGTGGCGATTTCGGTCGGCACCAGTGCGGTTCACGCCTTACTCAGCTCTATTCCGGACGTGGTTACCAACGGCCTGAATATCGCCGGTGGCATGATTGTGGTGGTCGGTTATGCGATGGTCATCAACATGATGCGCGCAGGCTACCTGATGCCGTTCTTTTACCTGGGCTTCGTCACCGCGGCCTTCACCAACTTTAACCTGGTGGCGCTGGGCGTCATTGGCGTGGTCATGGCGGTGCTCTACATTCAGCTCAGCCCGAAATACAACCGTGTGGCGGGAGCACCATCAGGTGCTGCGACCGCAAACGATCTTGATAACGAACTCGATTAAGGAACAGGTGAGCACATGGTTGATATTACGAAAGTCGAAAAGAAACTGACACCCGGTGATGTTCGCGCCGTCTTTCTGCGCTCTAATCTGTTCCAGGGTTCATGGAACTTTGAACGCATGCAGGCGCTGGGCTTCTGCTTCTCAATGGTGCCGGTGATCCGCCGTCTCTATCCTGAGAACAATGATGATCGTAAGCAGGCGATCAAGCGTCATCTGGAGTTCTTTAATACCCATCCTTATGTGGCCGCGCCGGTTCTGGGCGTGACTATGGCGATGGAAGAGCAGCGTGCTAACGGCGCCCCGATCGACGATGGCGCGATTAACGGCCTTAAAGTCGGCCTGATGGGACCGCTGGCCGGTGTTGGCGACCCGATCTTCTGGGGTACGGTGCGCCCGGTGTTTGCCGCGCTGGGAGCCGGTATCGCCATGAGTGGCAGTCTGCTGGGTCCGCTGCTCTTCTTTGTGCTGTTTAACCTGGCACGTCTGCTGACCCGCTACTACGGCGTGGCCTATGGCTATCGCAAAGGGATCGACATCGTCAGTGATATGGGCGGCGGTTTCCTGCAGAAACTCACGGAGGGGGCGTCGATTCTCGGCCTGTTTGTCATGGGGGCGCTGGTCAACAAGTGGACACACGTTAACATCCCGCTGGTGGTGTCACGTATTACCGACTCGACCGGTAAAACCACCGTCACCACTGTACAGTCGATCCTCGATCAGCTGATGCCGGGCGTGGTGCCGCTGCTGCTGACCTTTGGCTGTATGTGGCTGTTACGCCGTAAAGTGAACGCGCTGTGGATTATCGTCGGCTTCTTTGCCATCGGTATCTTTGGTTACTGGATCGGCCTGCTCGGTCTGTAATTTCACCCGGCCGGGAGCCTGCGCTCCCGGCTTTTAAGCGTGGTGAGCTGAGCCACAACCGGCTGAGCTCACCCTGTTTGAGGTAGCTGTGATGTCATTAACCGACGCGCTGATTGCGTGTTGTATTGCCGCCCTGATGGGGTTTGCCATTTATCATGAGGCGATTCTGCCGCGTCGCCACGGCCCGACCCGCTTACGGGTTGCGCTGCGCAGGCAGCATAAGCTGGATAGCCTGATTTTCATCGGCCTGCTGCTGATCCTGCTGTGGAACAACGTCAGCCATCACGGCCCGCAGCTCACCACCTCACTGCTGATGGTGCTGAGTTTTCTGGCGTTCTGGTTATTCTGGCTGCGAAAGCCAACGCTGCTGATGAAAAGTGAGGGGTTGTTTTACGCCGGTGTCTGGATCGATTACCGGCGAATTCAGGGCATGAATCTCTCTGAGGATGGCATTCTGGTGATTCAGCTGGAACAGCGTCGGCTGCTGATCGCGGTGCAGCAACTCGACGATCTGGAGCGCATCTATAACACCCTGGTCGAGGCGCGCTAGTCGCGCTGCCACACAGTCAGGGTAAAGTCTGCGTCGCAGCTGAACTGCTCGCTCTGCTGCAGGGTCTGCCAGACCTCTTCACGCGCCCGCCAGGCGAACGGCGTCATCTGAAGCAGGGTCGTCGCGGCTGCGCCGGTTAATGCCATCGGGTAACGCAGCGCATGCTGCGCCACCTGATGGAATCCGGGATACGCTTTCTGCTCCGGCACATGCAACTGCACTTCGCGGTAAATCAGCGCCTTGAACTGCTGCAGATGATGCGGGCCCGGTGTCACGGTCAGTACCAGGCCACCCGGCTTCAGCACGCGCGCCAGTTCCGCTTCATTGCAGGGTGCGTAGATTCGGACAACCGCATCCAGCGCGTGATCGGCAAAGGGTAAGCGCTGGCTGGAGGCGACGCAGAAGCGTACCGCCGGATAGCGCTTTGCTGCCAGCCGGATCGCCATTCTGGCGACATCCAGCCCATAGACCTGCCCATCCTCGCCTGCTGCGTCAGCCAGTGCGGCGGTGTAGTAACCTTCGCCACAGCCGATATCCAGGATTTTGCACTCCGGCTGGCTCAGCGCGGGCGCAAGCAGGCTGACGACCCGATCACGCAGCGGCTGGTAGTAGCCTGCCTCAAGAAATTCGCGTCGTGCCTGCATCATCTCTGCACTGTCACCCGGTTCACGCGACCGTTTATGCTGAACGGGCAGCAGATTGACATACCCTTCTTTCGCCTGGTCAAACTGATGGCGATTCTCGCAGCACCAGCTGCGCGCAGTAAAGGCGAGAGGAGAGTGACAAAGAGGGCAAATCAGGGACATAGGGTGCTCCGGCATCAGATAACGCGGCGCAGTGTAACCTTAACGTTTACGCATCGGAAGCATAAAGAAAGCCCCGGCTGAGAAGCCAGGGCTTTGAGATTTCATGTCAGGGTGCAATGCACCGAGGCGGAGTTGAATCAGATAGCCGTAACGTTAACGGCTGCCGGGCCTTTCTGGCCGTCCTGAATTTCGAACTCAACGCTCTGGCCTTCAGCCAGGGTTTTGAAACCATTACCCTGAATAGCGGAGAAGTGTACGAACACATCTTTGCTACCGTCAGCAGGGGTGATAAAACCAAAACCTTTAGACTCGTTGAACCACTTAACCTGACCTTTAATCTTTGCCATTTTGCAAATTCCTTTAGATGTTTATTTAGCCCGAAGGCTGTCTTACAGAAAAACCAGAGACATTACTGCATGAGGCACTAATTAAGGTTCGGCAAGGAAGCGGTATTCAACGTCAACGTCTTTACTCGTTCTTCTTTACAGACTTCTTTACAGAAGATGCCATGCATAAACAGAACTGTACCTCGTTTAACTCAGGATTTGTTATCACATATCCTAAAAACAATGGCAAGCCATTTTTAAGGGCCTCAGCCAGCCTGCGCACATAATTGCCAGAAGGCTCACATTGCCTGTTCTGTGGCGTTTACAAATGCCGATGCAAATTAAGCACGCTCCCTGGTCAGCGCCCTCTCCTGCCTCTGTTGCCGGGTCTAACCCAATGGATACCATAAGAAATTAATATTTCACAAATATGGCAATAACAGAATGAATAAGCGAAGCGCGAAAAGTTGAAAATATCAATAATCCGGCTTCAATCCTGTACAGCGCCTTTTATTTCGTACAGATAACACTTTTTTGCACCAAAAGCAGGAGCCAGACAGTCGTCGTGCTCCAAATAAAAGCATTGAGCCCGATTTTACTTATTAAGAATTTAACTTTTGATTTGAAAAATTGATATCAGATAATAAAAATCGGGCCTTTGTTTATCTCTGAGGTTTTAGGATAATTCCTGGGTATCCTTATTCAGCCCGCGGCTTTCGCCTATTCGCCACGGTGCGAAACCGCCCTTTTGCTCGTTTGCCCGCAGCAGCGCATCCGCCAGTTCTTTGGGTGGTGCATCCAGCGACTCATCGGCCAGTTCGAACACGCCCCAGTGGATGGGCAGCGTCAGCGGCCTGCCTGCTGCCTGCCACAGCGCCACCGCCTGATCGGGATTCATATGTTGGCCAGCCATGAACCATTCAGGTGCATAAGCGCCAATCGGCAAAGCCGCCAGGCTGAACGGGCCGAGTCGGGCAGCAATCTCCGGCAGGCTATCGCTGTAGCCGCTGTCGCCCGAGAACCAGAAGCGCACGGAGGCAGAACGCACGACCCAGCCGCACCAGAGCGAACGGTTTCGATCGCGCGGCGTTCGCATACTCCAGTGACGTGCCGGCACCGCATCAAAACAGAGGTCGCCGACAGTAAACTGTTGCCACCAGTCGAGCTGATGGACCTGTTTCACGCCCCGCGCCCTGCACCATTTTTCCAGGCCCAGCGGCACAATGAAGGTCGCCTGCGGAAAACGCCGGACGATCGCTTTAACCGTTGGCCGATCAAGATGATCGTAATGGTTATGTGAAATAAGCACGACATCCAGACGCGGCAGATCAGCGATGCTAAGCGGTGCTGGCGTTTTTCGCTGCGGCCCGGCAAAAGAGAGTGGCGAGGCGCGTGACGAGAGTGCGGGATCGATCAGGATATATTGCTGGTTCAGTCGCAGCAGCACGGCGGCATGTCCCAGCCACCAGATGCGATCGTCACTGCCGCTGATATCAGCGGGCTGCCACCACTGTTCGGTGAAAGCCCTGTAGCCCTGCTGCGGTGGCAGCGGCAGTCCCTGTGCTTTGCGCTCCCTGCGCCAGCGCTGCAGATCGCCCGGCTTGCGCCGTTCCGGTTCAGGATTGCAGAATCCCTCGGGCGTGTGATGCGCTTTGCTGCTGTCATACCACGGATTTTTCCAGACCATCCCGCCTCTCTGCTGTGATTATCGTTCCGGAATCAACCGGATAAAGTCGCGTTTCTCGCGATCGTCATCGGTTTTTTTACTCTCTGCCCCTGGCTGCATCTCAATCAGACGGCGCAGCAGCTGATTCTGTTTCTTCTGCTCTTCCAGCAAAGATTCCAGTAAGCGGATTTGCTCACCGGCGCGCACGCTGGCGCGGTTGACAAAGAACCAGGCGATAAACGCCACAATCAAAATAATGACCAGCAGGCCATAGCTGACCAGTGGGCCCGAATTTGCGGCTAACTCATTCATAACTGCCTCGTAAAACTCAGTGGAAACGCCAGAACATGGCAACCGCCCATTCTACCTGTCGCCATCGCAAAAGATAATGGGGTTAACATCAATGCAGAATTTGCCGTTTCAGTTATCTCTGATCGATCCCACCAGAAAAGCGAGGCATGCTGATATCATCATAACCGGCGGCACCAGGTGGAGCGCTGAGTTATCTTTCACAAGGAGACATAATGAAACTGTTTATTCGTACGGTAGGCTTGCTGGCGGTGATCTGGCTGGCGATGCTGTTTACCGGCTATGGCGTATTAACCGGCAGTACTAAAAATGCCGCCGGCCTTGGCCTGCAGTGCAGCTATCTGACCGCTCGCGGTGTGATCAGTGCGCAGTATCTGCATACTGACAGTGGCGTGGTGGGCGTGACTGATTGTCCGTTGCTGAAGAAAAGCGGAGAAGTGATCGATAATTAACAAAACAGCGGGCCACATGGCCCGCTGTTTTCAGAACGGATAGTCGTGATAGCCCATCTCTGAGGAGAGCGTGCGCGCCGCCCGATGCAGCATGGCCACGTAATCCTGGCGGGCATCTTCTGAAAAGCGAATGGTGGGAAAAGAGATACTCAGTCCCGCAATCACCACACCAAAACGGTCAAAGACCGGCACAGCGAGGCAGCGTAAACCCTCTTCCTGCTCTTCGTTATCTTCACCATAGCCCTGCGTTCTTACCTGATCCAGCGCCGTAATCAACGCCTCCGCGCTTAACAGCGTATTGGCCGTGCTCCGTTTGAATTCGACATCCCGCAGGATCTCCTCAACCTCGCTGCGATCGCGCCAGGCGAGCAGAACTTTTCCAATCGCGGTGGTATGCAGCGGATTACGACGGCCAATGCGCGAATACATACGCAGGTTGTAGAGGGAGTCGATTTTGTGGATGTAGACAATACTGTCCTCTTCCAGCGCCCCCAGATGAATGGTTTCTTTGGTCAGACGCGAAAGCTCACGCATCTGCACATCCGCACTGCGGATTAAATCGACGTTCTGCAGCGCTTTAGCGCCCAGTTCAAACAGCTTCAGTGTCAGTGAGTACTTCTCGCTCTCACCTTCCTGCGTGACATAACCCAGCGACTTCATGGTCTGCAGGAAACGGTAAACGGTGCTTTTTGACATCATCACGCGCTGCGCGAGCTCAGTAATACCGTGATCGCGCTCTTCACCCAGCGCCTGCAGAATGCCGAACACTTTAAGTACCGAAGAGACGGAATCGGGCTGTTTATCATTTTCAGCAGAGGACATCGCGCACCTTGTTAAACCTGTTTCAAAAAAAATGGAACGGACTGTCAGTATAGAGTGAGGCATACGAAGGCAGCAATGCTTTAACCATTACGTCATATTTAAAGACAGTTTTTTCTCCGTCCGATCGCTGTATTTCAGCGTTAATTTCATTAGCATGATGATATTCACCCTCTTTAGTAATTAACTTATGACACTCTCCCCTCCTCAGGATGGATTACCCGCGCGTCAGCGCTATATGGCAATCGTCACCATCGCGCTGGGTCTGACCATGGCGGTGCTGGATGGCGCGATAGCCAATGTCGCCCTGCCCACTATCTCACGCGAACTGAATGCCAGCCCGGCGCAGTCGATCTGGATAGTGAACGCCTATCAGATTGCGATTATCGTCTCGCTGCTGTCGCTCTCCTTTCTGGGCGACATGCTGGGTTATCGCCGCGTCTATCAGGCGGGCCTGGCGCTGTTTATTGCCACTTCGCTGTTCTGCGCCTTCTCCACCACCCTGACCATGCTGACTTTCGCCCGCGTGCTGCAGGGGTTAGGGGGTGCAGCGCTGATGAGTGTGAATACCGCGCTGATACGCATTATCTATCCGCAGCGTCATCTGGGACGCGGCATGGCGATCAACTCGCTGGTCGTGGCGGTTTCAACCGCGGCAGGCCCGACGGTTGCCGCAGCGATTCTTTCGGTGGCAAGCTGGAAGTGGCTGTTTCTGATTAACGTCCCGCTGGGTGCCATTGCGCTCTGGCTGGCGCTGCGCACGCTGCCTGATAATCCGCAGAAAGCGACGGCGCAGAAATTTGATGTTCCCAGCGCGATCATGAACGCCCTGTTCTTTGGTCTGATCATCTCTGCGCTGAGCGGGTTTGCACAGGGACAGAGTCATCTGCTGGTGCTGTCGGAGGTCATTGCTCTGCTGGTTGTGGGCTGGTTCTTTATTCGTCGTCAGTTAAACATGGCGGTGCCGCTGCTGCCGGTTGATCTGCTGCGTATCCCGATTTTCAGCCTGTCGATGGGAACGTCTGTCTGTTCGTTCTGTGCGCAGATGCTGGCGATGGTGTCGCTGCCCTTCTTTCTGCAAAACGTCCTGCAGCGTGATGAGGTGGCAACCGGGTTACTGCTGACGCCCTGGCCGCTGGCAACCATGGTGTTTGCGCCGATTGCCGGCCGGCTGATTGAACGGGTGCATGCCGGGCTGCTGGGCGGCATCGGGCTGGCTATGTTCGCCCTGGGGTTGTTTCTGCTCGCCTGGCTGCCGGCCAACCCGGGTGATGGCGATATTATCTGGCGCATGATGCTGTGCGGTGCCGGTTTTGGACTGTTTCAGTCACCCAACAACCACACTATCGTCACTTCCGCTCCGCGTCATCGCAGCGGCGGCGCCAGCGGCATGCTGGGCACCGCCCGCCTGCTGGGCCAGAGTATGGGTGCCGCGCTGGTCGCGCTGATGTTTAATCTGTTTGATGATCGCGGGACGCACGCTTCGCTGCTGCTGGCGGGCAGCTTTGCCGCCGTGGCCGCGCTGGTCAGTGTGTCGCGGATGACGCAGACCCGCGCCTGATGGCAGAAAAAGAAAAGGCGACCACCTGACAGAGTGTGACCCGATTCGCTGTAAGGCCGAGCCTTCACAGGGAACCCGGTCAGATCGGAAAGACTTCTGTCATCCATGACGGTCGGCCCGCACCATCCATGGCGCGGGACGCTTTCCTCCTCTGCCCGGGTTCCCTGCATGTTTGGCTAAGATATTGCTGTCAGATTCAGTCTGATTGTGATTTCTAAACAGAAAAGGCGACCCAGGGTCGCCTTTTTTGCTCTGCTGAACGCTACTTCAGATACTGACCGCTACGCAGTGCTTCAATACGCTTATCTAACGGCGGATGCGACATAAACAGCTCGCTGAACGATTTGCCCTTACCGTTGATACAGAACGCCATCATGCTGCTCGGCTCCTGCGGTTCGTAGCTGGTTTTCAGGCGCTGTAACGCCGCAATCATCTTCTCACGACCTACCAGCTTCGCTGAACCGGCATCGGCATGGAACTCACGGTGACGCGAGAACCACATGGTGATGATGCTGGCGAGAATACCAAACACCAGTTCCAGCACCATCGACACCGCAAAGTAGACCAGCGGGTTGCCGTTGCTGCTCTCCTCACCATCGCGGTTGCCGGACATAAAGCCCGCCGCGATCTGCGCCAGAATACGTGAAACGAAAATCACAAAGGTGTTCACCACACCCTGGATCAGCGTCATGGTGATCATGTCGCCGTTGGCGATGTGTGACACTTCGTGTGCCAGCACCGCTTCCGCTTCATCACGGCTCATGTTCTGCAGCAGACCGGTTGAGACAGCAACCAGTGAGGCGTTACGCCGTGCGCCAGTCGCAAAGGCGTTGATGTCAGGTGCGTGATAGATCGCCACCTGTGGCATCGCAATACCCGCCTGCTGTGCCTGACGGCCAATTGTATCCACCAGCCAGCGCTCGGTTTCGTTGCGTGGCTGTTCAATCACTTCACCGCCAACCGATCGCAGTGCCATCCACTTCGACATCAGCAGTGAAACAAACGCACCGCCGAAGCCAAACAGGCCTGCCATGATCATCAGGCCCTGAACACTGCTTGACTGGATCCCTGTCAGGCTGAGAATCAGCCCGAATACCAACATCACAGCCAGGTTGGTCATCAGGAAAAGAGCAATACGCATCATTTTTGTTAATCTTCCTCAGTAGTTCACGCGCCTATACGCGGATCCATATCCTATGGGCATTGGGCTGCTTTTCAAGCAACCTTAACGTTTAAGTGCCTAAAAAGACATAACTTTACATTCTGACACGCCTGATGAGGAGCCCAGCCTTCAGGCACCTTCACCAGCGCTAATCATTGCTTACTGGAAACTTTTCTGAGTACAAAAAAAAGCACCGCTGAGCGGTGCTTTTTCTGGCAACAGCGGATTATTTAGCCGCTGGCGCCTCTGGCTGGGATTTCTCCAGCTGCGCAAGATCGTTAGCGATCTTCACCGTCTCATCAAGATAGGGATCCGGCTCTTTATAATCTTTCGGCAACTCATCCAGGTTTTTCAGCGGTTTTTTGCCTTCGGCCTGATAGCGCGCGTTGATCCGCTCCAGACGAGACGCATCATCTTCGTGGTTCTCTTTCTCGCGCTGAGCGAGATTAAGCGACACGATGTTGCGCTTATCTTTCAGGGCATTGTAACGGGCAATGTCCTTCATGATGTACTGGAACTCGCGATCCTGAGCAATGCGGTCAGCATGCTGCTTAGTCAGCTGCACTACCAGCGGTTTCACATCACCGGTTTTGACATAGGTCGCCGCTTTGATGCTGTCCCACGGCAGTGCGTTATCTTCAAATTTCTCACCGGTTTCAGCCGCTTCAACGCCGGTTGGCATCAGCAGATCCGGCGTGACGCCTTTACGCTGAGTACTGCCGCCGTTAATGCGATAGAACTTCTGAATGGTGTAAGAAACGGAGCCTAACGCAGGCCACTCCGGACGCAGCATCTGATCGTAGATGCGGTTCAGAGAGCGATACTGCTGAACGGTGCCTTTACCAAAGGTTGGCTCGCCAACAATCACCGCGCGACCGTAATCCTGCATCGCGGCAGCAAAGATCTCAGAAGCTGAGGCGCTGAAGCGATCGACCAGCACCACCAGCGGTCCTTTGTAGTAGACAACGCCGTCGTTATCGCTGTCTTCACGAACCCGACCATTGTTGTCGCGTACCTGAACCACCGGACCACTCGGAATAAACAGACCGGAAAGCGAGACTGCTTCGGTCAGCGCGCCGCCGCCGTTGGTACGCAGATCGATCACCACACTGTCGACGTTCTGTTTCTGCAGTTTCTGCAGCTGTACTTTCACGTCGTCGGTGAGGCCGACATAGAAACCAGGAATATCGAGCACGCCCACTTTCTGCTTGCCGACATTTTTGATGGTCAATTTAACCGCGCGATCTTCCAGACGGATTTTCTCACGCGTCAGCGTCACAGTACGGGTTTTAGTACCCTTACCGGCTGGCAGAACTTCCAGGCGCACTTTGCTGCCCTTAGGTCCTTTAATTTTTGCCACGACATCATCCAGACGCCAGCCGATCACATCTTCCATCGGCTTGCCTGGCTGACCCACACCGACGATGCGATCGCCAACGGTAATGGCTTTGCTCTTCGCGGCCGGGCCGCCTGCGACCATCGAGTTGATCACCGTATAGTCGTCATCCATCTGCAGAACCGCACCGATGCCTTCCAGTGACAGGCTCATTTCGGTGTTGAACTGCTCGGTGTTACGCGGCGACAGATAGCTGGTGTGCGGATCGATTTCGCGGGCAAAAGCGTTCATCACCAGCTGGAAAACATCTTCACCGTTGCTCTGGGCCAGACGACGGATAGCGAAGTTGTAACGCTTGGTCAGAACGTCGCGGATCTCGTTATCATCTTTGCCCGCCAGCTTCAGACTCAGCTGATCATATTTGACCTTGGCATCCCACAGCGCATTCAGTTCAGACTGATCTTTCGGCCAGGGTGCTTTCGCGCGGTCAATGTCGATAGTGTCATTGCCGCTGAAATTCATCGGACGAGCCAGCACCGTCAGCGCATATTGATAGCGCTCAAAACGGCGTTTCTGCGCCAGATTATAAATATCGTAAAAGAGATCCAGCTTGCCACTGCGCAGCTCATCGCCGACGGTGGTTTTTTTGCTGGCAAACTGCGCCACATCTGACGCCAGCAGCACATTGTGGCTGTAGTCGAGCATGTTCAGATAGCGATCAAAAATTTTCGCTGAAAAGTTCTGATCCAGGTCGAACTGGCGATAGTGGGAACGGGTAAAGCGCGAGGTTACGCGCTCACTGACCGTCGGATCCTGCGGATCTTCGTGAAGCTGGGGGATCTGATCGGCGCGGGTAATGTTCTCCGCGCCGAAGGTTGGGCCTGCTAATAGCAGGCCCGCAATAAGTCCAACTTTAAAAAGGGTGTTCATGCCGGGGTTAGCCTCCGTTTCAGAACTGCAAGTGTTCTGCGCGCACAATCATTGCCATGCCGGAAGCGAGCTGGACCCGAACGCCGTCTTTTGATACTTCAAGAACGGTAGCGTCCATCGCACTTTTGCCTGCTTTAACTTTAATACTCTGGCCGGGTTGCAAAGTTGAGGTATCAGTGATGGGTCGGGCTTCCTGCTCCGGACGTGGGGCTGGCTTGCGATGCTGTGAGGCGGTCGCACGCGGTGCAGTAGTCTGCGGACGCGGTTTACGCGCGGCTTCGCCTTCTGCAGGCTTACGTGCCGCGGGCTTGCGTGGACGACGCGGTGCCGCGCCCTCTTCGCTTTCGCCTGCTTCACGACGCGCGGCGCGCTGCTGGTCACGCTGCGCCTGGACGCGTGCTTTCGCTTCTTCCAGCTGCTTGCGTGCATGCTCAACGTGTTGCTCATCCAGCACGCCACAGGCGTTACCGTCGAGATCGACACGGATAGCACCGGCTTTGATGCCGTACAGATAACGCCAGCTTGACGTATAGAGACGCAGCGCGGAACGCAGCTGTGTTTTGCTCAGACCCATTTCGCCCTGAACACGCTCGACCAGATCCTGAAAGATACCGATTTTGAGCGGACGCGCTTCACCTTCAGCGCTAAAGCAGTGCGGAAAGCGCTCCGCCAGAAAAGTGATGACTTCTTTACTGCTATTCAACTTAGGTTGATTTTCCATGAAATTTCCTGATTACAACGGGTTTGCCGACCAGCGCAGGCATGAACAGGCGACATTATAATGACAACATCGCTAAATGCCATGTGATCCAGTCGATTAGCTGCGCGTCAGCTGCAGATATTTTTCTAAGTCGCTGTTCGCAAGCACTTCACAAAGCCCATCAGTCAGTGTGACCAGCCCCGATTCGTCGTCGCTGTCAAAGCGATTGTACGCCACGCTGTCGATGTCCAGCACCCCAACCACAGTGCCATTCACTTTCAGAGGAATCACAATCTCAGCATTGCTGGCAGCGTCACAGGCGATGTGGCCCGGGAAGGCATGCACATCATCTACGCGTTGCACTTTTTCTTCTGCCAGCGCCGTGCCACACACACCTTTACCGACCGGAATGCGCACACAGGCGATTTTGCCCTGGAACGGGCCCAGCACCAGCGTATTCGCTTCCGTCAGCAGGTAGAAACCTGCCCAGTTCACGCCATCGAGACGTTCGTACAGCAGCGCGCTAAAGTTTCCCATCGCGGCGAGGAACGCCGTTTCTCCCGCCAGTAAGGCGCGCATATCGCGATTCAAATCGGCGTAAAAGGCAGTTTTGTTCATTATTTAACCGTTACCAATGACATCTGAACGGGGCATTAAAGACCGTTCGTTAAAAATAAGTTTTAAATATCCAGAGCCACAAGGTGAATCATAGCGTTAGTTGCTATACCCTTAGCATTCTGTGGATCGAAGCGTGATGCCCGAGACAGGCACACAGACAATGTCTTTATGACCGATATCTGTTACTTCTGAAGAGCGAAGATTGCATCACCCTATGAAAATTCACGCTATCAGCCAGACATTGCCTCACGCACGTTATCAGCGTTGCCCGCAATGCGATACCCTTTTTTCCTTACCGGATGTGAAATCGCATCAGTCGGCACATTGCCCACGCTGTAACGCCGAAATTCTCAGTGGTCGTGACTGGCCGATGACCCGTCTTATGGCGATGGCCGCCACCATGATTGTGTTAATGCCCTTTGCTTTCTCCCTGCCGCTGGTAGATATCCGGCTGCTTGGCATGCGCATCAATGCCAGCGTACTGGAAGGCATCATCCAGATGACCCAGCAGGGTGATGTACTGACGGCCTCAATGGTGGCGTTCTGCACCATCGGCGCGCCGGTGACGCTGGTGGCGGGTATCTGTTATCTCGGTATCGGCCACCGGCTGGGCATGAACCTGCGTCCCGTGCTGCTGATGCTGGAGAAGCTGAAAGAGTGGGTGATGCTCGATATCTATCTGATCGGCATCGCCGTGGCGTCAATTAAAGTGCAGGACTATGCTTCGCTGGAGATTGGCTACGGGCTGGCGGCTTACATCGCCCTGACGGTGCTGAGCGTGCTGACACTGATCCATCTGAATATGGAGCAGCTGTGGGAGCATTTCTACCCACAGACGCCTGGCAATATGGCCCGTGACGATATGCAGGTCTGTCTGAACTGTCACAACACCAGCATACCCGATGAACGGGGCCGCTGCCCGCGCTGCCACACGCCGCTCGACTTCCGACGCCGCCACAGCCTGCAGAAATCCTGGGCCGCGCTCATCGCATCGATTGTGCTGTTGATCCCCGCAAATCTGATGCCGATCTCCGTGGTCTACCTTAATGGCTCACGGCGTGAGGACACCATCTTCTCCGGCATCCTGGGGCTGGGCGAAGGCAATATTCCGGTGGCGGCAATTGTATTTATCGCCAGTATTCTGGTGCCGTTTATCAAGGTGCTGGTGATGCTGACTCTGCTGCTCAGCATTCATTTTCGCTGTGAACAGGGGCTGAGAACCCGCATCCGCTTGCTGCGGTTTGTCACCTGGGTTGGCCGCTGGTCAATGCTCGATCTGTTTGTCATTTCGTTAACCATGTCGCTGGTCAACCGTGATCAGCTGCTGGCTTTTACCATGGGACCGGCGGCGCTATTTTTTGGCGCGGCCGTCATCCTGACCATTATGTCTGTTGAGTGGCTGGACAGCCGCCTGCTCTGGGATGCACATGCAACAGGAAACGCCGACTACACCGACTAACGCAACGCTGCGCAATAAGCGCAAAATTTCGCCCTTCTGGCTGCTGCCGATTATTGCGATGCTGATCGCCTGCTGGCTGCTCTGGACCAATTATCAGGAGCGCGGCACCACCATCACCATCAATTTCCAGACGGCGGATGGTATCGTGCCGGGTCGCACCCCGATCCGCTATCAGGGCGTGGAAGTGGGCACCGTGCAGGGCATTAATCTCAGTGATGATTATCGCAGCATTCAGATTAAAGCCAGCATCAAGAGCGACATGCGCGATGCGCTTCGTGAAGATACGCAGTTCTGGCTGGTGACGCCTAAAGCCTCGCTGGCGGGTGTGTCGGGGCTGGATGCGCTGGTCGGCGGTAACTACATCGGGATGATGCCGGGTAAAGGTAAACCCAGCGAGTCGTTCACCGCGCTGGATACGCAGCCCAAGTATCGGGTGAATACCGGCGAATTGATGATCCATCTGCATGCGCCCGATCTCGGCTCGCTCAACACCGGCTCGCTGGTCTATTACCGCAAAATTCCGGTTGGCCGGGTCTATGACTACAGCATTAACAGCAAATCCGATGGCGTGTCGATTGATGTGCTGATTGACCGTCGCTTTATCAATCTGGTGAAAACCAACAGCCGTTTCTGGAATGTGTCAGGCATGAATGCTGACGTCAGCCTGAGCGGGGCTAAAGTGCAGCTGGAGAGTCTGGCGGCGCTGGTCAATGGCGCGATCGCGTTTGACTCGCCACAGGGTGCGGAAACGGCCAAAGCTGAGCAGAATTACCGGCTCTATCCCGATCTGGCACATAGTCAGCGCGGCGTGCAGATCACACTGGATCTGCCTAACGGCAACAATCTCAAGGCGGGCAGCACCCCGCTGATGTATCAGGGACTGGAAGTCGGCACGCTGACCAAACTGAACCTGCAAGATGGCGGCAAGGTCACCGGCGAACTGACCATCGATCCCTCTGTTGTCGGTCTGATGCGCAGCGGCACCCGCATTGAGATGCACAGTCCGAAAATCAGCCTGACGGATACCAGCCTCAGCGCGCTGCTGACCGGCAACACGCTGGAACTGGTGCCGGGCGAAGGCGAGCCGCAGCAGCACTACACCGTGCTGGCGTCCAATGAGACTCTGCTGCAGAAGCCCAATGTGCTGACGGTAAAACTCAGCGCGCCAGAGAGCTATGGTATCGATCAGGGCCAGCCGCTGATGCTGCACGGCATGCAGATTGGTCAGGTGATGTCGCGTACGCTGGATGAAAATGGCGTGAATTTCGTGGTGGCGGTCAATCCTGAAAATCGCAATCTGGTGCATGGCGACAGCAAATTTATCGTCAACAGTCGGCTGGATGTGAAGTTCGGTCTTGATGGCATGCAGGTATTAGGTGCCAGCGCCCGTGAATGGGTGGATGGCGGTATCCGGCTGGATCCGGGCAAAAAGGGTGAGCCAAAAAGTGCCTATCCGCTGTTTGCCGATGCTGAAAAAGCGGAAGAAGGCATTACCGGCGATGGCCCTTCTACCACGCTGATGCTGACCGCCAACAGTCTGCCTGACGTGCAGGCCGGCTCTGTCGTGCTTTACCGCAAATTTCAGGTGGGTGAGATTGTCAAAGTCACGCCGCGCGCTGACGCCTTTGATATTGCGGTACATATTCAGCCGGAATATCGCAAGCTGCTGACCAGCGAAAGCGTGTTCTGGGCTGAGGGTGGCGCACGCGTCAGCCTTAACGGCAGCGGCCTGACGGTGCAGGCATCGCCGCTTAACCGCGCACTGAAAGGCGCGATCAGTTTCGACAATATGAGTGGTGCGCAGTCGGCCAAAGGGGCCAAACGCGTCCTCTATCCGTCTGAAACCGCCGCCCGCGCGGTGGGTAGCCAGATTACGCTGCACACCTATGACGCCAGCAAACTCTCTGCCGGAATGCCGATTCGTTACCTGGGTATTAATGTCGGCCAGGTGGAGTCACTGTCGTTAAGCAAAGATAACAATCAGGTGGTGGCGAAAGCGGTACTCTATCCGGAGTATGTCAACGATTTCGCCCGTCTCGGCAGCCGTTTCTCGGTGGTCTCACCGGAGATTTCCGCTACCGGCGTTAATCATCTGGAAACCCTGTTGCAGCCTTACGTCAACGTGGATCCCGGTAAAGGTGGTGCCGCGCGCACGTTTGAGCTGCAGGAGAGCACCATTACCGACTCCCGCTACCTTAATGGCCTGAACATTTATGTTGATGCCACTGAGGCCGGTTCACTGTCGCTGGGTACGCCGGTGCTGTTCCGTGGTGTGGAAGTGGGTACCGTGACCGGCACTTCACTGGGTAATATGGCGGATCGTGTGCAGATCGCCCTGCGCATCAGTAAGAAGTACCAGCATCTGGTGCGTAATAACTCGGTGTTCTGGCTGGCATCCGGCTATAACCTGGACTTCGGTCTGGTGGGTGGCGTAGTGAAAACCGGGACATTCCAGCAGTTTATTCGCGGTGGCATTCAGTTTGCGACGCCGCCGACGGTGCCGCTGGCGCCACAGGCGAATCCGGATAAACACTTCCTGCTGCAGGATGAAGCGCCGAAAGATTGGCGTAACTGGGGAACGGCGATCCCGTCTCCGCGCTAAAGGCTATCTCAAACGGGCAGACTGTTCTGCCCTTTTAGGCGTTTAAAGTCAGCACCGGCTCAGAGATCATACGCCTTATTCACTCCCTCAAACGGGCAGCCTGGCTGCCCGTTTCCTTTCCTCATGGTACACTGCCGCCTTTGCCTTAACTGGAATGTGCCCGTGTCAGATGCTTCTTCGCTTTTCCCCGCCGATTTTCTCTCGTTAATTCGCCAGAGCCTGCCCGATGAGGCGAGCCTCGCGCAATTTATTGCCTACAGTCAGCAACCCCTGCGCCGCAGTATTCGCGTCAATACCCTGAAAATCAGCGTGGCTGACTTTCTGAGTCAGACCGCGGGTTATGACTGGCAGCTGACGCCGGTGCCGTGGTGCGAAGAGGGATTCTGGCTCAGCCGGGAAGATGAGAGCCTGCCGCTGGGCAGCGTGGCTGAGCATCTCAGTGGCCTGTTCTACATTCAGGAGGCCAGCTCCATGCTGCCGGTGACCGCGCTGTTTGATGCTCAGTCAGAGGTCAGCGCCGTGATGGATATGGCGGCGGCACCGGGTTCTAAAACGACCCAGATTGCTGCGCGGATGGGCAATCAGGGCGTTATCCTGGCTAACGAATTCTCCTCCAGCCGGGTAAAAGTATTGCACGCCAATATCAGCCGCTGCGGCGTCAGCAACAGTGCCTTAACGCACTTTGACGCGCGGGTCTTCGGGCCAGCCCTGCCGGAACAGTTTGACGCCATCCTGCTCGACGCTCCCTGCTCCGGCGAAGGGGTGATTCGCAAAGATGCTGATGCGCTGAAAAACTGGACGCTGGCAAGTACGCATGAGATCGCCGCGACCCAGCGCGATCTGCTCGACAGTGCCTTCCACGCCCTCAAACCCGGCGGCACGCTGGTTTACTCCACCTGTACCCTGAATCAGATTGAGAATCAGCAGGTCATTGCCTGGCTGCTGGAGCGCTATCCGGACGCTGTTGAGGTTGTAGCGCTCGATGGGCTGTTTGAGGGTGCCGGACAGGCCGCGACGCCCGAGGGCTATCTGCATGTCTTCCCGCAGATGTTCGACAGCGAAGGCTTTTTCGTTGCGCGGCTGCGTAAAACTGCGTCGGTCGAGCCCTTACCGCTGCCGGGCTACAAAGTGGGTAAACTGCCCTTCTCCCACCTCAGCCGCAAGCTGGAAAGTGAGATAGCCCAGGCCGCCGCCGCTGTCTCTCTTAAATGGGATGCGTCGCTGGAGCTGTGGCAGCGTGATAAAGAGATCTGGCTGTTCCCGAAGGCCGTCACCCCGCTGCTGGGCAAAGTGCGGTTCTCGCGCATCGGCCTGAAGCTGGCAGAAACCTTTGCTAAAGGCTATCGCTGGCAGCATGAAGCGGTAATTGCGCTGGCAAAACCGGATGCGGCGCAGACTTTTGAGCTCACCGCAGCAGAGGCGGAAGAGTGGTATCGCGGCCGGGATATCTACCCGGAAACGGAACCTACCCGTAATGAGATGATTGTCACTTATCAGCAGCAGCCGCTGGGGCTGGCTAAAAAAGTCGGCAGCCGTATCAAGAACAGCTATCCGCGGGAGCTGGTGCGCGACGGACGCCTGTTCCGCTGAGTCACTTTATTTGCAGCATCGTCAGATGATTGCCAAACACTGCGCCGGTATCGATGTAGTGCAGATTGGCAATCGTCAGCGACCGTTTCAGCGGCGTGTGTCCGAAGTAAAAGGCGTCTGCGCCACGGATGCCCGCCCGTTCGCCTGACTCCATCGCCTCCAGCCGCTGACGGCTCCAGACCACCTGCTGCCAGTCGAGTGGCTTATTCAACGCATATTCCCGGGCCGGATAATCAGCATGAGCAATCACAATAATTCGCTCATCGAGCTGCAGATGGAGAATCAGCGGCAGCTCACGGCAACGCCGCAACGCGTGACGCGCCGCAATCAACGCTGCACCACGCAGCCGAAAGAACCAGTCGCCACCGTTCATCTGCCAGAGCGCCATTTCCTGCCCCTGTAGTGCTGAAAGCGCCATCTCCTCATGATTCCCCCGCACGCAGCGAAACCAGGGCTCCTCCAGCAGCGCCAGACAACCCAGGCTGTCGGGACCGCGATCGATGATGTCACCCACCGAAATCAGTAAGTCCAGCTGCGGGTCAAACTGATGCTGCTGCAACAGCGCATCCAGTTCGCGGCGGCAGCCATGCAGATCGCCGACCACCCAGATCCGTCGCCACGCTGCGCCATTCAGGGATTGGTAATACATCGCTGCACCCGGCCTTTGTCTGCTGAAAACATCTTCTGAGTATAGTCAGGGCTGACCCTGTACTGGCATGACGCGCTGGAAAGCAGAATGCAAAGGAGGCTGGGTGAAAGGGAACAATAAGGTCGGGCCAGGCGATTAAAGAGAGGTGAAAGGTACGTCCCTCCCGGCGCTTATCTCCGGCACTCAGTAAAGGTGGTAGCTCTGTCAGGGACGAAATACATCATAATGCGATCAGGCGCGCCAGGCTATTCTGCCCCAACCATATCTGTAGTCATTTGGGATCAGCTACGCATTTTAGCCGGATATTTCTGCAGTTTCTCTGCCGGACGCACCGGGCGGCGCACCAGCTCACCGCCGCAGTTAGGGCAAAGATGAGTGAGATGCTCAGCACAGTCAGCGCAGAAAGTGCATTCAAACGAGCAGATGCGTGCCGCCAGAGAAGATGGCGGCAGATCAACGTCGCAGCGTTCACAATTGGGGCGAAGTTCCAGCATGGTGTGACTCCTTAAAAAAGCGGTATGCGCCAGCTTCGCGGTTGCTGACCCCAATGTCGAGCCAGCAACCGGACAAGAGTGTGTCAGATCCGGACATCCTGCTTTAACGGTACAGTCAGCGGCGAGTGGCATCCTGCTTTGCCGCTGCTATTTGTCCCGCTGATCCTCAGGAAGGTCATCGGGCAAATCCTTTTCGTCAGCTGTGTCATCGAACTCAGCACTCTCCTCTTCCGGCTCCTGACCGCCCATCGACGCATGAATCACCTCCTCTTCCAGCGTCGGGATCAGCGCGGCACCCAGTGGCGAGGTCGCCAGACTGTCAGGCATCACCACATGCGGCAACGGCACTTCGGTCGTCGGAAGCGGACCCGGCGCACGCACATAACTCAGTCCGCCAATCACCAGCGCACAGAGCATAAAGAAGAGATAGAGCATATTGCTGCCCAGCGGCTGCATCAGCGCACCGACCACCAGCGGGCCGATACTGGCGCCAATACCAAACGCCATCAGCAGACAGGCGGTTAACGAGACACGACGATCGGCGGCGACCTGATCGTTGGCCAGCGCCACCTGCAATGGATAGAGCGCAAACTGCATCATGCTGGCGGCAAAGGCGATGCCAATCATCCAGTGGAAGGTCAGATGCGGCAGTACCACCAGCGGCACGCAGGCCACGGCAAAGAGCATGGCAATAATGAATAACAGCCGCTGGCGGTCGTAGCGATCAGAGAGCCAGCTTAGCGGAAACTGCGACACCAGCCCGGCAAAAATCGTGAGACTCATAAAATAACCGGTCTGGCTGGTGGTGAAGCCTTTGCTGCTGCCATAAACCGGTGCCAGGCCATAGAACGCGCCAATGGCCATGCCGGTCACCAGGGTGGTGCCGAGCAGTTTGGGAATAGTGCGGATAAAATAGCCCAGCTCCATCGGCGCCGGTGTCATGGGCCGGACGTGAGTGCGGGTGGTCAGTGCAATCGGCACCAGACAGAGCGCGAAACAGAGCGCCACAATCAGCAGCGTGCTCACCCCAAACCCCGATTGCAGGCTCAGTATCACCTGTCCGCCACTGAGTCCAAGGTAGGTGGCGACCATATAGAGGCCGAAAATCATGCCGCGCTGGGAAGATTCCGCCTGATCGTTGAGCCAGCTCTCCAGCACCATGTACTGGCACATCATGCAGAGCCCGATAATCAGACGCAGAAAGACCCACAGCGGAATAAAGTCTGTCAGCCCGTGACCTACAACCGAGGCGGTAATGATCCCGGCACAGGCCACGTAGGCACGGATATGGCCGACGCGGGCAATCAGGTTGTGCCCCACTTTGCCGCCAATCACCAGCCCGATATAGTTGGCCGCAATAATCGCGCCGATCAGCGCACCATTAACCTGCTCACTGGCCAGCCGCAACGAAACGTAGGTAGTCAGTAAACCGGAACCCAGCAGCATCAGAAGCGTAGTGGTATAGAGCGGCAGAAACGTACTGAATATTTTTCCCATATGACTCCCTGTCTACGCTTTTCAGGCATCAGGCCAGCAAAGCCCTAAAGATAGTCGATTTCGGCAGGTGAAGCGGTATTGTTCATGACGACGGTAGCGAAAAAAAAGCCCGCCAGCAATTGCTCACTGACGGGCCCTGATTTAAGCGCTTGGGAAGCTGATGTTGCTGCCCGGCGCTTCACGGTTGAGATGGATGAAGTTCAGGTGTCGCTCATACTGATCCAGTATGTCGATGATCACCTGCTCTTTGCTGTAATCCATTAAGTCGTTACCCTGGCTGCCCTCCATCAGGAAGGTTTCCAGCCGGTAGTAGGTCGACTTACCGCTGCGGGCGCGATAGGTAAAGCCCGGAATCGAATATTGCTGCGGCCAGACCTGATAGATAAAGTCCTGCTCCTCGCCCAGATGGACGCGCAGATCCAGATAGCCAATCGGGTTGCTTTCATCCGCCTCAACGCTCTCCAGCGTGACCCGGCCATCCCGCAGCTCCAGCTCTTTCGCCACTTCCTGCATCGCCGGATAGATGGTTTTTTCCATCATCTGCTGGGTATAACGCGAGCCAGGGTAGTTCATCAGGCGCGACAGACGCTTCTTCCAGGTCAGGCGATCGGTCGCATGAGCCAGATAGGGCGCGGTGTCGCGCGTGGCGCTGGCCCGACGGTGATCTTCAATCTTCAGGGATTTAAACAGCCCCGCCATGACAAAGAAGATAACAAAGCTGAACGGCAGCCCCATGATCACCGTGGTGTTCTGCAAGGCAGTGATACCGTTGGTCATCAGCATGCTCAGGGTCAGTACCCCAATCGCCACAGACCAGAAGATACGCAGCCAGTTCGGTGCATCACTGTTGATATCTTTCAGTCGCGAGGTGAAGTTACCCAGCACCAGCGAGCCGGAATCCGCCGAGGTGACGTAGAACAGCATACCGGTAATCGTCGCAACCGAGGCGCTGAGTTTAAACGCCGGATACTGCGCCAGCAGGCTGTAGAAGCCGCGCTCCGCATGGTTCATCACTTCCTGCGCAAACTCCGTATTGCCGTGGATGATCTGATACAGCGCGGCATTACCGAACACTGACAGCCACAACAGCGTAAAGGTAAACGGAATAATCAGCGTGCCCAGCACGAACTCACGGATGGTACGACCGCGTGAGATACGCGCCAGGAACAGGCCGACAAATGGCGACCAGGCCACCCACCACGCCCAGAAGAAGAGCGTCCAGCTGTTCATCCACTGGGTCGGACGATCAAAGGCAAAGGTATTGAGCGTCATGCCCATGAAGCGATTGATGTAATCCCCGACGTTCAGCACCAGCGCATTCAGCAGGAACTCGGTGTTGCCGAAGAACAGCACAAACAGAATCAGGCCCAGCGCCATCACCACGTTCAGCTCAGAGAGAATACGGATCCCTTTATCGACGCCCGACGTGACAGAAATGGTGGCGATCACCACGGAGAGGACAATCAGCGCGGCCTGCGCGGTCAGGCCTTCCGGGATATCAAACAGCACTTTGAGGCCATAGTTAAGCTGCACGACCCCGATGCCGAGCGTGGTGGCGATACCAAAGATGGTGCCGACCACGGCGGCGATATCTACGGTGTGGCCAATCGGGCCATAGATGCGTTTACCAAAGATGGGATAGAGCGCGGAACGGATGGTCAGCGGCAGGTTATAGCGATAGCTGAAGTAGCCCAGCGCGATGCCCATCAACGCATACATTGACCAGCCGGTCAGTCCGTAGTGGAACAGCGTCCAGACCATCGCCTGGCGAGCCGCTTCCATCGTCTGCCCTGCCCCCTCCGGCGGCTGCATATACTGCGTCACCGGCTCGGCGACCGAGAAGAACATCAGGTCGATGCCGATCCCGGCGGCGAACAGCATGGCAGACCAGCTAAGGACGCTGAACTCGGGTTTGGAGTGCTCAGGCCCGAGCTTGATCGAACCAAAGCGTGAGCAGGCCATATAGAGCACAAAAACAATATAAAGCGTGGCAGCCAGCATGTAGTACCAGCCGAAGGTGGCGGAAACCCAGTTTACCGCCTTGAGGATCCAGCTCGCGGCCAGTTCACTGTAGAGAATCGTCACAAGTGAAAACGTCAGAATCAATCCGGCAGAGGTATAAAATACAACGGGATTGAGTCTGTCTTTTTCACCGGCAGGTGGATTATTCATCGGTTACCTCTGGTTAATGTCCTGAAAATACGCAATGGATAAGTCTTGCCGTCCACGGTTTTCCGGCCGTGCGGCCCTGTTTCGTTCTGTCACTTCCTGTTAATCGCTCAGGCAAACCAGCCTATTTTAGCACTCATTGCCGTTTCGCTTTCGCTACATTTAAAGAACAGCATCCTAACAAAGTTTCTTTTTATATTGAACGTGCAATCAAAAAAAGTTTAAATAGGGGCTCGATTTGAGGGTGGAGCTGGAGCTATGCCAAAGGTAGGGATGCAGCCGATACGTCGTCGGCAATTGATTGATGCGACCCTGAGCACGATTAATGAAGTGGGGATTAATGATGCCACTATCGCCCAGATCGCCCGTCGGGCGGGGGTATCCACCGGCATCATCAGTCACTATTTCAAGGACAAGAACGGCTTACTGGAAGCCACGATGCGTGATGTGACGCGTCAACTGCGCGAGGCGGTACTGTCGCGGTTAGAACCGCTGGCCGGTGCCTCTGCAGAACAGCGGTTGTGTGCCATCGTTGAGGGTAATTTTGATGATACCCAGGTGCACACGGCAGTGATGAAAGCCTGGCTCGACTTCTGGTCGAGCAGCATGCATCAGCCCCAGCTTAATCGCCTGGAGCGGGTCAGCAGCCGGCGGCTCTACTCAACGCTGGTGGTCGAATTCCGGCGTGAACTGCCGCTGGAGAAGGCACGTCTGGCCGCACACGGGCTGGCTGCCCTGATAGATGGTCTGTGGCTGCGCGCCGCGCTGAGCGGTAAGCCATTTAACCCGGTCATCGCCCTCACACTGACCACCCAATTCATCCGTCAGCAACTGGCTGGCGAGCACGAATAACGGAAGGAGAAAACATGTCCCGATTCACCGAGCAGAAACTCTACATCGATGGCGCTTATGTTGCCGCAGCGTCTGGCGAAACGTTCCAGACGATTAACCCGGTCAACGGCGAAGTGCTGGCAGAGGTTCATGCCGCCGGCCAGGAAGATGTCAATCGCGCCGTTGCTGCCGCCAGAAAAGGCCAGAAAGTCTGGGCCGCGATGACCGCCATGGAGCGCTCGCGCATCCTGCGTCGCGCCGTCGATATTCTGCGTGAGCGTAATGATGAGCTGGCAGAGCTGGAAATGCTCGATACCGGTAAGCCTTACAGCGAAACCTCAGCGGTCGATATTGTCACCGGCGCAGACGTACTGGAGTATTACGCCGGTCTGGTTCCGGCGCTGGAAGGTCAGCAGATCCCACTGCGTGAAACCTCCTTTGTTTACACCCGTCGCGAACCGCTGGGCGTTGTAGCCGGTATCGGTGCCTGGAACTACCCGATTCAGATCGCCCTGTGGAAATCCGCGCCCGCGCTGGCAGCGGGTAACGCGATGATTTTCAAACCGAGTGAAATGACCCCGCTTACTGCCCTGAAGCTGGCGGAAATTTACACCGAAGCGGGCCTGCCGGATGGCGTGTTCAACGTGCTGCCGGGCATCGGTTCAGTCACCGGTCAGTTGCTCACTGAGCATCCTGGCATCGACAAAGTCTCCTTCACTGGTGGCGTCGTCAGCGGCAAAAAAGTGATGGCCAATGCAGCAGGTTCAACGCTGAAAGAGGTCACCATGGAACTGGGCGGTAAATCACCGCTGATCATCTTTGACGATGCCGATCTCGATCTGGCCGCCGACATCGCCATGATGGCGAACTTCTACAGCTCCGGTCAGGTCTGCACCAACGGCACCCGCGTCTTTATTCCTGCAAAACTGCAGGCCGCATTCGAGGCAAAAATCAGCGAACGCGTTGCCCGCATTCAGGCAGGCGATCTGCGTGACCCGGCGACCAACTTTGGTCCGCTGGTCAGCTTCAGCCATCGCGACAATGTGATGCGTTATATCGAATCCGGCATCGCTGAAGGCGCACGCGTACTGTGCGGCGGCAAACGTCTGACCGGTGGCGATTTCGACCAGGGTGCATGGGTTGCACCAACCGTGTTCACCGACTGCCGTGATGAGATGAAGATTGTGCGTGAAGAGATCTTCGGACCGGTCATGTCGATCCTGAGCTACGAAAGTGAAGAAGAAGTGATCCGCCGCGCCAACGACACCGAATTTGGTCTGGCCGCCGGACTGGTGACGCAGGATCTCAATAAGGCGCACCGCGTGATTCATCAGATCGAAGCAGGTATCTGCTGGATTAATACCTGGGGCGAATCGGCCGCAGAGATGCCAGTGGGGGGTTACAAGCACTCCGGCATTGGCCGTGAGAATGGCCTGATGACGCTGCAGAGCTACACCCAGGTGAAGTCCGTGCAGGTTGAGCTGACGCGTTTTCAGTCAGTCTTTTAATCACTTAACCTGAGGAACGATGAATGGAATTTGATTACATTATTATTGGAGCCGGATCCGCAGGAAACGTTCTGGCTACCCGTCTGACCGAAGAGAGCAACGTGAGCGTCCTGTTGCTGGAAGCGGGCGGCCCGGATTACCGCTTTGATTTTCGCACCCAGATGCCTGCGGCCCTCGCCTTCCCGTTACAGGGCAAGCGCTATAACTGGGCTTATGAAACCGAGCCAGAGCCTTACATGAACAATCGCCGCATGGAGTGTGGTCGCGGCAAAGGTCTGGGCGGTTCATCACTGATTAACGGCATGTGTTATATCCGCGGCAACGCGATGGATCTCGATAACTGGGCCAGCGAACCTGGGCTGGAGAACTGGAGCTATCTGGACTGCCTGCCCTACTACCGTAAAGCGGAAACCCGCGATATCGGCCCGAACGATTTCCACGGCGGCGACGGCCCGGTGTGTGTTGCAACGCCTAAAGCGGGCAATAACGTGCTGTTTGAAGCGATGATTGAGGCGGGCGTGCAGGCGGGTTATCCGCGCACTGACGACCTTAATGGCTATCAGCAGGAAGGTTTCGGTCCGATGGATCGTACCGTCACACCAAATGGTCGTCGCTCCAGCACCGCGCGTGGCTATCTCGATATGGCCAAAGGCCGCGCCAACCTGAAGATCATCACGCATGCTACCACCGATCGCATCATCTTCGATGGCAAGCGTGCGGTCGGCGTGGAGTACCTGCAGGGCGACAGCAACACCATCAACAAAGTGACCGCGCGCCGTGAAGTGCTGCTGTGTGCCGGCGCTATCGCCTCGCCGCAGATCCTGCAGCGTTCTGGCGTGGGTTCTCCTGAGCTGCTGAAACAGTTCGACATCCCGGTGGTTCACGACCTGCCGGGCGTGGGTGAAAACCTGCAGGACCATCTGGAGATGTATCTTCAGTATGAGTGTAAAGAACCGGTCTCAATCTATCCGGCTCTGAAGTGGTGGAATCAGCCGAAAATTGGTGCGGAGTGGATGTTTAACGGCACCGGTATCGGCGCCAGCAACCAGTTTGAAGCGGGTGGCTTTATCCGCAGCCGCGAAGAGTTCAGCTGGCCGAACATTCAGTATCACTTCCTGCCGGTGGCGATTAACTACAACGGTTCCAACGCGGTTGATGCCCACGGCTTCCAGTGTCACGTTGGCTCGATGCGTTCTCCAAGCCGCGGTCATGTACGCCTGAAGTCACGCGATCCGCGTCGTCATCCGGCCATTCTGTTTAACTACATGTCGCATGAGCAGGACTGGCATGAGTTCCGCGATGCAATTCGCATCACGCGCCAGATCATTAATCAGCCGGCGCTGGACAAGTACCGTGGCCGTGAAATCAGTCCGGGACTGGATTGCCAGACAGATGAGCAGCTGGATGAGTTCGTGCGTAACCACGGCGAAACCGCTTATCACCCGTGCGGCACCTGTAAGATGGGTAACGACCCGATGTCCGTCGTTGATGGCGAAGGTCGTGTGCATGGGCTGGAAGGCTTACGCGTAGTGGATGCGTCGATTATGCCGCTGATCATCACCGGCAACCTGAACGCCACCACTATCATGATTGGCGAGAAGATTGCCGATAAGATTCGTGGTCGCGATCCATTGCCACGCAGCACCGCCGCTTACTATGTCGCGGGTGATGCACCCGTTCGCACGGTTCCGCAGCGCGCTGAATAATACGTGACAGCGTCACTTAATAATAGTCGGGCACTTTTATTGCCCGGCTATTTTATTGCCCGGCTATTTTTTTCATTACGGTTTACCACACATCCTTTCCCACACGTCACCCTTTTCAAATCATCAAACCTTAACAGACATCAAACAAAGCAGCATCTGCTGTTGATTTGGTGATGTGCAGAATGCTATAAATCCAGCGTCTATTTAACCGGAGGCACTATCCGTCCACTGATGAGAAGCAACAATGTGGATGTGTTGTAAATTTTATGAGCAGAATGTTCATGTCAAACCCCCTGCATTCCCCCTCCTGCCTTTCTGGCTGGAACGCCGCCGATCAGCACTGGCGTAACGCCCTGTAGTCCCCTCACCACTTCGAACTGTTCTGAGTCTGCCCGCACATTGTGCGTTGTTGCAGGTCGTCCTTTATCGTTGCTGGAGAGCACCCATGCGCGCCTGGGTTTTATTATCACTCGCTATTGTTACTGAAATTATTGGTACCCTTTTTATGAAATGGTCCAGCCTCAATGGCAGCCATTCCGGCTACCTGATGATGCTGGGCATGATTGCCTGTTCTTATATTCTGCTGAGTTTCGCCATTAAACGTATCGCCCTGGGCGTGGCTTATGCGCTGTGGGAAGGTATCGGCATCATGCTGATTACGTTATTCAGCGTGCAGCTGTTTGGTGAAACGCTGTCAGCGCTGAAAATCTGTGGGCTGGTGACGCTGATCGTCGGAATTGTGTTGATCAAAACCGGCACCCAATCATCAGCGGAGATTAATCATGCTCATCGCTGATCTTGTTCATGCGTCCTGGCTGGCGCTGGCTATCGTGCTGGAGATTGCCGCCAACATATTCCTTAAATATTCTGATGGGTTTAAGAAACCGCTTTACGGTCTGCTTTCACTTTGCTGTGTCCTGCTCGCGTTCAGCGCACTCGCTCAGGCGGTCAAAGGTATCGATCTCTCGATCGCCTATGCGGTCTGGGGCGGTTTTGGGATTATCGCCACTGTCGCGGCCGGATGGGTGTTGTTTGGCCAGCGGCTGAACCGCAAAGGCTGGGCCGGTCTGACCCTGTTGCTGGCCGGTATGATCCTGTTAAAACTGGCCTGATCGGCCCTCTCAATCAGTGATATTGATTAAGGGTGTGCCGCTGCACGCCCTTAACTTCCTGTGCTTTCCCGCCCTGTTTCGGTTGATTTTTCACTCCTACCTGTGCTCGGAATCTTCTTACTTTTGTAAAGGCCCGTTTACATATCTGTTGCCTTGAGGCTTAGTGAGCGCCGAAGGTCGGATAAAAACGAGGAATAGTTATGTCTGCAACACGAGGTTGGTCTACGGAGCTGGAGGGATTACGCGGCATCGCTTCTCTCTGGGTATTAGTTGGCCATATCAGCTTACTGGTTCATTGCCATATCACGCTTATTTCATCCCCTGGCATCGGGGTCGATCTGTTTATTCTGTTATCGGGTTATCTGATGGCGAAAAACTACGTCGAGCGTCAGCAGAAAGAGCCGTGGCAGAGCACAGAGACCATTAAGAAGTTCTGGATCCGGCGCTTCTTCCGCATCGCCCCGCTCTACTATCTGCTGTTAATCATCGCCCTGATTTATGGCCCGTGGTTTGGCGAGATGCGTGACACCATTGCTCATTTCTATTCCGGCACCGCCACTGAGTCGTCGCGTTACAACGACCAGTCGCTGGCAAACATTCTGACCCACTTCAGTTTCCTGTTCGGCCTGCTGCCCGAATATGGTTTTAATACCGTGCTGCCTGACTGGAGCATCGGGCTGGAGATGCAGTTCTATCTGCTGTTCCCGTTCATCATGCTGGTGACGCTGCGCTTTGGTTATGCCGCCTCGCTGATTGGCATCATGGCGCTCTGCTGCGCTGGCCGGTATGTGCTGGCAGATTATTATGAGGCGTTTGAGATGCCTTCAATGATCCTGATAAAGTTAAATATGTTCCTGTCGGGCATGCTGCTGGCCGAGGCGATTCGCCGTAAATCCCTGCTCTACGTCGCTTTTGCGCTGCTCGGCCCGGTCGCCAGCGTGGCGATGGGCCTGGGCGCGATTAAGCTGCAGGTGATTATGGAGGCGCTGATGATCGTCGGTATGACGGCGATTCTGTGGCAATACCCACAGGGCAGCCTGATGGCAACGCTGATTGCTCTGCCGCGTAAGCTGCTGAACAACCGTCTCAGCACCTGGCTGGGCGACGTGTCGTTTTCGGTCTACCTGCTGCATCTGCTGATTGTAATCCCGCTGATCGCACTGCTGCTCAATCACACCGACATTGAGTTTAAGAGCGACATGATGCGCTTCCTGATTGTCTGCGTCTCTGCCATCCCGGTGACCTATGCGCTGGCCTCTTTACTCTATAAGTATGTTGAGAAGCCCGGCATTCAGATTGGTAAGCGCGTGCTGAAGCCGAAGCTGGCCGATCAGACCAGCTGAGTTTTACGCAGGCCATCCCTTTCTTAAAAGCCCCTGACGGGGCTTTTTTATTGCCGCTTCACATGGCCTCACCTGAGCGGAAGTCAGCACACCCGCTGAGGTGAACTACACTTTGCCGGTTAGCAATCTGACTCAGAGGAGAGAACATGAGCATTCAGCATCTGCTGCTATCCACCGACGGTGGCGCAGTGATCATTGAAGCAGAACAACTCGAAAGTGAGCTGGTTATCCCGCCCCACCTGCAGACCCTGACCGGCGGTGAAGCTGACAGCGATACCGGCCATCGGGTGGCGGTAACAAAGCACTACTGCAAGGGACGCTACTATGCGGTTGCCCTTGATCGTCATGCGGCCAGCAATGAAATTGACGACGTGATCGACCTGCTGCATCCGGCCCCGCTCGATTAGTCTTTGTCAGACCGAACCCGTACATGTTCCGCTGAACTGCTGGCGGGAAAGCTCAGTATTGCCGGTGTGCGGCATTTACCTATTCAGAAGAGGATAAGCATTATGCAAAAGAAGAAGTGGTTTGTTTCTTACGTGATTAAGCCCAAAGGTGAAAATCATGTCACGACTCACGCCTTTATCGAGGGCGACGATGTCGAGGAGGCGCTGGAAGCCTTTATGTTCGAAACCAAAAAAAGCCTGTCGCTGGAAACCGAAGAGCTGACTCTGCTTTCGGTGAGCCTGGTGTAGACTCTGATTAACCTCGCGATTGCGGGGTTTTTTATGTCCTGTATCAGGATCAGTTATCTATTTATATTATTTATAATTTCCCTGGTGCGGCACTCAATTACTTACTGGGATACGGCCAGGCGTGATCAACGCCAGTTGATGACAGCAGACCGGTAACCGCCAGATACGCCAGTATCAGGACAAACAGCACAATCGCTGCAATTTCAATGGATTTGAGTAAGTGATGCTTAGCCATAAATAACCCTCCTTCAGATGTGTGTAATCAGACTTCACCCCATAAACTATAATGTTACCGGTAAAGTTCAAGTGAAAATCACATCATGAAACATAAAGCCGCGCTTATTAATGCTTTAACGGAATGTGCTCTTACGTATTCAGATGGAGGGAACTGGCCTTACAGGCATAAAAAAGCCCGCACGGCGCGGGCTTCTGCGATTATCAGCACGGATTATTCAGCAGACTGACCGCTAAAGTCGATTACCATCCTGCCGCGGATCTTGCCCTGAATCATCTCATCGAAGATGGCATTGACCTCACCAATCTTCCTTTTGGTCACCTTCGGCACCACCTTCCCTTCTGCCGCAAACTGGAAAGCTTCCGCCAGATCGTTACGCGTCCCGACCAGCGATCCCACCACCTGGATGCCATCGAGCACCAGACGCGGAATATTCAGGCTCATCGCTTCCGGCGGCAGTCCGACAGCCACCACCCGACCACCGGCCCTGACCGCATCGACAGCAGAGTTAAACGCTGCTTTGGCAACCGCCGTTACCACAGCCGCATGCGCCCCACCGGTTTGCTCCTGAATAAAGCGAGCCGCATCTTCGCTGGCCGAGTTTACGACCAGGTCGGCGCCCATCTCTTTCGCCAGTGCCAGTTGCCCATCACTCACATCAACCGCGATCACTTTGGCGTTAAAGACATTTTTCGCATACTGCAGGGCGAGATTTCCCAGCCCGCCAAGACCGTAAATCACCAGCCACTGACCCGGTTTTACCTCTGACACTTTCACCGCTTTATAGGTGGTGACACCGGCGCAGGTGACACTACTGGCGGCGTATGGATCAAGCCCGTCGGGGACTTTAACAGAGTAGTCTGCAACGACGATACACTCTTCAGCCATGCCGCCATCTACGGTATAACCGGCATTAACGACCTCTCTGCAGAGCGTTTCGTTACCGGAGTTGCAGTATTGGCAGTGACCGCAGCCCTTAAAGAACCATGCCACGCTGGCACGATCGCCTGGCTTAAGTGAGGTCACATCTGGCGCGACTTCCTCAACAATACCGATACCTTCATGACCCAGCGTCACGCCGGTTTTATCACCGAAATCCCCGTTCTTCACATGCAGATCGGTATGGCATACGCCACAGCATTCCATCCTGAGCCGTGCTTCGCCCGTTTTGAGAGGACGCAGCGTCTTCTCAACCACTTCAACCTTGTGTTCACTGTTAGCAATTGCCGCTTTCATAAACGATGCTCCTTTTGATTGAAGCTTTAAGGATAAGCCAAACCGGTGTGATGACAAAATGACAGGTAAGCTTTGGGTGCGAGGCTGGCAGGGTTGTTTCTGCTTTTGCAGATTTTGCAGAGGGAAGTGGGTTTGGGGGTGAGGCCGGGCACCTTAAGCTAGTAGGGTTATTTTGCGTTCGCTTTTCCACTCAAATTTTAAGCTCACTAATATGTCAGGATTTTATTAATACCATCTGTTAAATTTAATATACACATAAGAAACTACGATAACCCATGCAAAACTAAGAAGTGCTGCATACTGCGGAACAAAGCAGATGAAGATATACACGCCAGCCACAATAACTGCAGCAGGAACTAAATATAAAAATGACTGAATCAGCCATAAAATAGCACGCTTCATTTATTCATAATCTCATATAGAGCGTCAGCATTTTTCCCTTCGCTGTTAGACATAGCCTGCACCCAATATTTTGTGATGTTTACCTTCAATTTCAACAACCTATATGAATTAAAGATTTCATAAGTAAACATCCTGTAATTCAGCCATAGAGCACCCCATAACTTATATTTACTTTTTTCACAAATCAACCTATTGGTTTCGCAATAACTAAATATCTGTTATGAGGCGCGTTGACCTTTATATATTGACAGACTCTTTGCTTTTTCTTCTCGCTGGCAAATCCTGCCATAGTAGCAATGATGAGATGAACGTTAGTAAAACTGCATTTAAAGCATGCATCAAGTGATCCGCCATTGCGATGATAGCTACTATGGGCTGAGGGATAAGATGCATAGATCATGCAGCGTTCAACGACCCGAGCGTGGGCATCGTGATCTTTTGATACAGCGGAGCGACAACTATGGATTTGAGAGTCGCAAAATGCATCAGATAGCGCCAGCCAGCATCTGGCAGTGACCGGAATTGATGTGATACAGTTTTGACCATTACAGTACCCATTTAAGGGAATGGTATGGATACAACGGAGCAGTTAAACGGAACTTACTTCTATGGCGGACTTACTAACCTTTCTGCAGGAGAGCTTTATTTCTGGATAATGATTGATGTGACTGCAGAGCACTTCAGCGGTAAAAAGGATATCATCGCTCTGGTTGCGATTTACTCGGGACAAAATACGATTGACGTATCCGGTAAGCTAAACGGAGCATGGAAAGGCACCTCTTATGCTTCGGTCTATTCTCGAAAGCTGTTACGGGATTACCGTCTTCCATTCAGATTACCTACGTGGATACAGAACCCTAAAAACCCTCTTCAAATTAAAATGTTAATGACTCACAAGCTGGGGACGTTCGTCGGTCGTACAATCCCGGTTTTAGGCTGGGTAATTATGGCCGCTGATGTGGCAGAAATTGGCTGGAAAACTACGGCAAAATATAACCTTCTTGCTCATAAGGAAGACAAGATATGGTAAACGAGGATATAGAGAAAGCTGTATTTGCGCTGGTTGAAGATTATAACGGCAGAAGTTTGTTTACGTTCAGACGCTATAAGCTTGAGCCGGATACCGATCTGAACAATGACTTTCGCATGGATCCTCTTGACGCGTATGAATTGCTAGAGCGGTATGCTGAAACATTTGGCATTAATCCCGGCACTATCACGTTTGCCGAATATTTCCCGGAAGATTTCACCGCGCCGCACGATCCGCTGACTATTCGTCTGTTAATTGAGTCTGCACAGGCCGGACGCTGGTTGGGTAAATAATTCACGTCTGCAAATGCAGGCGTCTATATCTTCAATTTGTTGCGACCACTTCCAGAGGACAAGAGTGGAACGCGATAATCTCTTACCCTCTCCAGTAATTTATCTTCTTCAGGCACTCTGGAGAAGCGTCTGAACTTTATACACAAAAAAACCGAATAATTATACAACCCTTAAAAATAAATAATTTAACATCAAGTTTGGCGACATAATGGCGATGATTATTTCTTTCTTTATTTATTTATTTATTTATTTATTTATTTATTTATTTATTTGATCGTTTTATCACCACTCGCCATGCTGTGCAAATTGATTTAGTCCGCACTCTACATAGTTGGAAAAACTGTTTATTGCTGTGAATTTTCACAGACACTTCAATTACGGCCGAGTGCTAGAAGCGGACATTATTCAATCAGGGAAAAAGTACAATAATTATTTTATAGACAAGTGTTGAACGAAAATGCCTACAATTGGATTACCAAGAGTTTTGGTTTTTGTTTTAACATCAACATCATAACCAAAGTGGAAGTGAATTCGCCCCCCATTAGTTTTAGAATATTTAAAATGCCACTCACAGCAAACGCATGTGCCATCTATATCTATTTCCCTCTCCTTCATCATTCTGCCCGCTCTACGGGTTTTAGTAGATTCAGGTGATAAGCTGATCCCTTTCTTTAATGCCTCATCCATAAATTCACCCGGATTTCTCCTATAGTCTTCTACGGCAGAGTCATTTAAATATGAAAGTGATTTCACAACCCATTCCATTGGTATAGGTGATATATTGAAGTTTTGAAGCCTTATTTTATTTGACCAGTGGACGTAGATATTTGGGAATAAAATTGGCACTACTGTTTCAAATTCATCTTCTGGACAGTTAGTATAATTGGATATGATGGTTCTTATGCATTCTATGGCACTATCACCCATGCTATATTTATTAATAAACATGTTATTGCTCCACCACGCCTCGCTTTCATAATTTAATTTTGTGATTAATGACACACCATTGTTGTTTAATATAAAAGTAGGAAAGTCTTCTTCTGCTGAATGGGAGTTTGCATGTGCATAATCGCTGGCACTATACGTTCTGTAGAACATTCGTTGAGCCAAATGGAACTTCATGGCCAAATCTCTTTCTTTATTTTTCGTAGGATAAAAAATATCAGCATTGCAAATGCCATTGAATGTTTTGGATAAAAGATCACGTGTAATAAAGATGGTTCCTAAGCGTGCAGGGATATTGCTTTGCAAATTACTAAACCATTCAATTTCAGGATTGTTATCCTCTATTTTTGTAAAAAGAGAAGACAAGTATACTTCATCTATTAAAAATTTAAATTCCATATTAAACCCTCAACTAGATAATTTTTTTAAATTGGTATACATTTGATCAAAATATCCCTCAGGCCAATCCTCAATACTTCCATCAGCGGAGAGACAAATATCAGTAACAGATGAAGCCCCTTCTTTAACTTTTTCAAAAAACTTAAGAGATACATTTTTATTATTTATGATATTCTCTTTTACAGCGATACGGACACCATCTAAGAAATGGTCACTATGAGTTTCTACGATAATTTGAACCCCTGCAGCTGCAGCTTTAGCAACAAGCTCACCCATAGCTGTTTGCCCGCGCGGGTGTAAATGAGCTTCTGGATTTTCTATAATTAATAAAGGAGACTGTTCAGAATGAGATGTTATCCAAGTCTTTGCTGATTCGTTTGTTAGTTTTTCCGTACCATCACTTGATGATAATACCAGTAATGACAAAACAATAGGTAAAGCATAGCTTATTCCAAAACCTGTATTAGTACTTCTAAAAGTATCTATTTCAACATGTGACATATCGTGCTTTTGAACTTTTGAAAAAAGTAACTTTACGCCCGGTGATATTTCACTCATCCAAGAATTGAGTTGAAGCTCTAGAGTAGTACTACTACTACTCGGATGTAACATTTTTTCATTTATTGATATATCACTAAACAAAGAAAAATAGTCAACCAAATATTCCCCCATGCTTCCGACTGTAATTTTTGTCTCACCATGATCCATCACAGGCAATGAGGTAGTAGGGCCTAACCTAGCCGCACAAATATAATCGAACCTCAGACCTAAATTCTTATTAGAAACCTCATAGTTTTCTTTATTAATAGTAAGTGCATGTTGTTCGTTATCGGTTGCAATCTCTATACGGATATCCTGACTTCGAAGAGAGTTTTTTGATTTCAACTCTTCATAATCACCAAATCCTTTTAAGTATGGTGTTTTATTATCAACTGCAGATAAAAGCATTCTTATGGCTTGAATAAGGGTACTTTTCCCACTACCATTTAAACCTGAAAGGACAGTTAATTGACCTAAACAAATGACTGCATCTGTGAATGATTTTAATGCTGTAAGATGTATTTTTTTTATATTATTCATATTAAATACCCATTAATTAAATTCATTATTTCAGCATACCTATAAGTACTACCCCAACTACTAGCGCCGCGTCTACTAACAGCCTCGCTAAAATCCTCATCGTAAAGAATATCTTCATAAGACTCTAAGAAATGCTCTTTTTCTTCAAGAAGTAGGTCAAAATCATCTTCATCAATCTCTGACAAAGCATTTATCCATACTTCAAACAACGACTTATTTATAGCAGCTTTTTTATTATGAGAAGGCATAGACTTTCTGAATGAATGCATACCAAATATTTTATATGCTCTTTCCAATCCAGTTTCAAAATCGTCTATAATTTCTGATAAGGATATCTTAGAATATTCATTTAAATCCATCATAGCACTGGACAAAAAATCATCTATATCGCCTGCGTACTTTTTACGAGGAAATATATTAAAAGCTATAAATCTTAAAATAAGTTCTCGACCAGCCATGCGGTTATCCTTGACTGACCTACCAGTTACCTCAAGGTATTTTTTATTATTGACCATCTCTTTCAGGAGTTTTGTAGCACGCCCCTGGTACAAAGCGTTTCGTATTTCCTGCTCAGATAAGCGCATACCACCGGTATTAATTCTTTTGAAAATATTTCTCTTCACATTCTCCGGAGTACCTGGCTCAATTATTGTAAAAGAGAGTTCAGTTTCCATTATATTATTTACTACTCGGGCACTTTTCGTATTTTTTTCTAGCTGAAAGTATGTAGTCTTATCCAAACTTTCGCTAAGAAACTCAAGGTATTGCAATTTGAATCCCTTTCCATCCTCATCTTCACCCAGCACAAAATCTCTAATAGTGGAAAGCCTTTGAAGACCATCTACAACCTCCCAGACCCCAGCGTTATCTTCAGCCACATAAAACATAGGTAATGGAATTCTTAAAATCATAGATTCAATCAAGAGGCTTTTTCTCTTATGATCCCACACTTCTTCCCTTTGAAAGTCAGGAGAAAGAACTATTGTTTTAGTTTTAATCCTTCGTAAAACTGTATCTAAGGAGATCACTTTTGTCTTGATGGAAATTGAGTCTGGATCGAAAGGATTATCGACGGAATACTCGTCTGAGTCTGGCTCAGCTTCAACACCAGAAAGTAAACCTTCAAGTGCTAGGTCTTCTACTAATTTTTTTTGAATTGCCATATTTCGCCCCTATTATTCATTCAAATATTATACTTTGACTTCAATATCATTTTCCATAAAAAAATGCTCGCAGCCTTCTCCCTGACGAGGTGCAGCCTGCACTACCGCTCTATTCATTCAAACTACATATGACCTGCATCCAGTATTAGATACAACCGCCAGTTAGTAATGTGGGTTTGTTTATCTTCACATTTTCCATTTCGCCACCGTGCTGCAAACTCTGATGGCGCCTGATAATTCAGTGCTGAATGTGGACGAAACTCGTTATAACCCTACCGCCAGTCATTAATAATTTTCCTGGCGTGAACGATATCGCTGAACCAGTGCTCATTCAGACATTCATCGCGAAACAGTCCGTTAAAGCTCTCAATAAATCCGTTCTGCATTGGCTTGCCCGGCTGGATTAAACGCCACTCAACACCATGCTCAAAGGCCCATTGATCCAGTGCGCGGCAAGTGAACTCCGGCCGCTGATCATCTTATTGTCGCCGGATAGCCTCGAAACAGTGCAATGCTGTCCAGAATATGCGTGACCTGAACACCTGAAATCCCGTATGCGGTGGTAATTGTCAGACATTCCTTCGTGAAGTCGTCCACACAGGTCAGGCCCTTTGTCCTGCGACCGGTGGCCAGCGCGTCCATAACGAAACCATCGACCAGGTCAGGTTGGGCGCTGCCGGGATGTGCAGCAGACGTTCCGTTGCCAGTCCTTCACGATGTCGTCTGCGTTTTACGCCCAGCCCGCTGAGATGATAAAGGCGGTACACGCGCTTGTGATTAACCAGAAGGCCTTCACGGCGCAGTAACTGCCAGATGCGGTATTAGCCAAAACGCCTGCGCTCCAGGGCCAGCTCAATAATGCGCCCTGATAAATGCGCATCAGCCGCCGGACGCTAAGCCTCGTAGCGGCAGGTCGACAGAGAAAAACCTGTAAGACTGCAGGCACGACGTTGCGACAGACAGGTCGCATCACACATAAGCTCAACGGCTTCCTGCTTCTGGCCCGTCGTCAGTACTTTCGCCCCAGATCCACCTGAAGTGCCTCCTTATCCAGCATGGCTTCGGCAGGCAGCTTCCTGAGTCTGGCGTTCTCTTCCTCAGACGACTTCAGGCACTTAACCCCGGGCGCCTCCATACTGCCATACTTCTTGCGCCAAGTGTAAAAGGTGGCGTCGGAAATGGTGTGCTTACGGCAGAGTTCACGGGCAGAAACTCCAGCTTCAGCCTCGCGGAGAATACTGATGCTCTGTTCGTCGGAAAAACGCTTCTTCATGGGGATGTCCTAATTTGGCTTATGAAGACATTACTAACATCGCGATGTGTTAATCAACGGGGAGCAGGTCAAGGTTATGCACGGCTAAATACATGAAGGCTAAAGGCACCGCTGACGACACGGTGGTGCAATTTGCCGGACAGGTGCAACGGATGGCAAAAGTGCATCAGTACGGGCTGCAGGATCGCCCATCTGTCCGTGCAAAAGAAATGCAGTATCGGGCGCGCCCGCTGTTAGGACTGGACGCGGAGGATATGAAGATTGTGGAGGGGGAAATCATTAAATTTTTGTTAGGTTAAAGCTCCAAAACAATAGCTTGCTTTTTTGAGTAAAACATTCAAGATTAGCTTACGCCATTAAACATTAGATGGACAATAATTGATTAATTTAAACGACTCCCTTAGTGTCTCTTATAGCTAGGGGTAATTAATTGCATTATGGAGATTACTAATGGACTACTCTGATCTCAAAATACAAAATAAAAAAAAGCAACACTACGTACCACAATTTTATCTTAATTCGTGGCTTGGGAATTTCAATAAAGAACTTTGGGTTAGAAACTCAAAAAAGAAAGAACCAATACCTTACCGCCAATGTGATACAACGGATCTATGTGAAGAGATTTATTTTTATAAAGTCGAAATAGATGATGTAGTTTTCGACATGTTAAACTATAAATACGCCAACGATATTGTATGCGATGAAATAGTCAAACGGATCTTGAATAAAATACATATGCTAAAGCTGGCAGATGATGTCATTAGGAAAAAACAATTTGTTACGAACACTGATAAAATTGCAAATTCTTTTGCCGAAGATTTGCTAAAAGTAGCCAACAAAAACTTCTTAGAGAACGAATATAGCATTATGGAAAAAATTGTTTCTCATGAAATAAATGTACTAACTAAAAGTCAATCCTCACATATAGTAATGCCTATTTCTGAAAAAGTGCATCCATGCCTTATCGCTTTCTTTAGCTTTCAATATTTTCGTACTGAAAAAACCATCAATATGCTACGTGAAAACATAACAAGCATGGTATTGCAGCGCGATGGTGAGGATATAACTCTAACAGACAAACAGACTGATTCCGTGCTTAAATGCACGTTATATATAGAGTCCTTCAAACTAGCACGTACACTTGAAAAAGAAAACTATCATATTACTGTTTTAAAAAACCATACAAAATTAAACTTAATTACTTCAGATTCACCGGCAATACTTTTTTACGACCAAGGCATTGGGATTATGCCTCTTGCCCCGAAACTTTTAATGAAGTTAGAAAAAAAATCATACTCCTCCGCCAATAAAAAAATGTTAATTGATTCAATAGTTAATAGTGATGTAATAGGTAGTTATAATAGCGCTATAGCTCAAGCTTCACATTCAATTCTTATAGCCAAGAAAAAAAGCGAGCTTAAAGCGATTAATAAAAATCTATAAGATTAATATCGTGCTCAGAATCAATGAATGGATGTCCATCAATGTTGTGCCATCGAACACCAACCCGCCTCAAATTGTATGCCGCCTGAGAGGGCGGCATTCTTTTATCCATGAATATATCCATCCCCAAAAACGACATTCCGCGCCTGCTGCGCAATCTGATCCGCATTGGCACCGTTGCCGAGGTGGATTTGGTTGCGGGGACATGTCGCGTCAACACTGGCGGCAACTTCACCGACTGGCTGCACAGGCTTACGTCCCGCGCGGGGCGTTCCCGTTCATGGTGGGCACCGGCCGCAGATGAACAAGTTTTGCTGTTTAGCCTAGGCGGTGAGCTGGATACCGCCTTTGTGATGCCCTGCATTGTCTCTGATGAATTTCCTGCGCCGTCGGCGTCAGCCGATGCCATGCACGTCACTTTCCCTGACGGCGCGGTGATTGAGTACGAACCCAAAACCGGCGCGTTGCTGGCAACCGGCATAAAGTCCGCGACGGTGAACCCCTCGGAAAAAATGGCTGTGACTGCTCCGCTGATCACCTGCACGGTGACAACCCGCAGAATGCGGCGCTGCGCCTGCAAATTATGGCGGCCTGCTACAGCGCGATCCTCAAGTGGGAGCCACGCGTCAGCCTAACCAGCATCACTTGTGAAACGACGTTCGACGGAAAAGGGTTGGTGGAACTCGCCGGCATCCGCAAAGACACGTCCGCCGCCATTTCCTTAACCCTACCCGTGAGCTGAATTATGGCAACTATCGACCAGAGCCAGTTACCCGCCCCCGACGTGGTGGAGGTGCTGGATTACGAAATCCTGCTGGCAGAACGTAAAGCCACGCTGGTGTCGCTTTAACCCGAAGACCAGCAGGCCACCATCGCCCGCACATTGACCCTGGAGTCTGAACTGATTGTGAAGCTGCTGGAGGAGAATGCTTAACGCGAAGTGATCCTGCGTCAGCGGGTTATTGAAGCTGCGCAGTCGGTGATGCTGACTTATGCCACCGGAACAGACTTGGACAATATCGCCGCCACGTTCAGCGTGCAACGCCTGACGATAACTCCTGCAGATACGGTCAGGGTGCCTGCCGACCTGCTGGCGAAAGTACAGGCCGCGCTCAATGACGAGAACGTGCGCCCCGTGGCTGACCGCGTGACCGTCCAGTCTGCCACCATGGTCAGTTACACCATTGACGCCGTGCTGTATCTGTTCCCTGGTCCGGAAGCGGAGCCCATCCGAGAAGCAGCCGAGGCAAAGCTGATTGCTTACACCACGGCACAACATCGCTTAGGCCGCGACAGCCGGCTGTCCGCCATTTATGCCGCGCTGCACGTTGAGGGCGTGCAGCGGGTGGAGCTGAAAAGCCCCGCCGCTGACATCGAGCTGGATAAAACGCAGGCGTTATTCTGCACCGCGTACACCCTGAAAGTGGGCGGTTACGATGAGTGATCGCCTGCTGCTCGTCGTTTCCTCCGCGCTGGAAGTCGCCGCCGCCGATGCCTGCGCGGAGCTTGAAAACGTGCCAGTGCCGCTGCGGCAGCTTTGGGATACGCTGACCTGTCCCGCAGGGTTTTTACCGTACCTGGCGTGGGTGCTGTCGGTTGACCGATGGGATGAAAACTGGCCTGTCGCCACCAAGCGCCGCGTCATTCATTCGGCCTGGTTCATTCACTGCCACAAGGGAACCATTGTTGCCATCCGGCGCGTGGTGGAGCCGCTCGGCTACCTGATTAACGTGACAGAGTGGTGGAAAACGAATAACGAGCCCAGCACGTTTCGCCTGGATATCGGCGTGCTGGAAACCGGCATCACCGAAGTAATGTATTTAGAAATGGAAAGGCTAATTGCTGACGCCAAGCCTGCCAGCCGCCATCTGATCGGCCTGACCATCCCCCAGGACATTAAAGGCGATGTTTACATTGGCGCGGCGCACTGCCTTGGCGAGCTGCTGACCGTTTACCCTGCATAAGAGGATGCTATGAGCATATTTAAATCAGTTGTCACCACGCTCAGGCAGTCGCGTATTACGGCAGCCAATGCGGCGGGGACTGATATCAATATTACGCAGCTTGCCGTCAGTGACGGCAAGCTGCGTGGCGACCACGCCGGTTGCCACGCAGACCAAACTGGTTAAAGAGGTATACCGCACGCTGCTCAATCCCTTAAAGCTGGATCCGACTCATGGCAACTGGGTGATTGCTGAGGTGGTGATTTCCGCCAGCGTTGGCGGTTTCTGGATGCGTGAAATGAGGCTGTTTGCTGACGACGGCACGCTGATTGCCGTCTGCAACATGGCGGACACGTACAAGCCGACTTTGGCGGAAGGCTCAGGGCGCACGCAAACTTTACGTATGGTGATTGCGGTCAGCAATACCGAAGCCATCAACCTGCTGATTGACGACTCGGTGATTATGGCGACTGAACATTATGTGAATGACCTGCTGGCGGCACATGAAAAATCTCGTAACCACCCCGACGGCACGCTGACGGCGACAGGTTTTGTCCAGCTTATTAACTCGGTCAGCATTACCAGCGAAGCGCTGGCTAGGACGCCGAAAGCGGTGAAGACCGCCAACGACAATGCCAACACCCGCGTCCCTTCTGGCCGCAAAGTAAATAACAAACCGCTGAGCGCCGACCTCACCCTGGCAGCGGAGGACGTCGGGGCGCTACCTGTCGCTTACGGCGTTCTAGGTACCGCGAATATCAATACGTTTAACCTGACAAAAATTGGTCTGTATGTGCAAAGCACCGGCGCAAATGCCACGGTAGCGAATGGCTATCCGGCAGGCTCACAGGCGGCGGGCGTGCTTGAAGTAATGCCTGCTTCCTGGACGGGCGGCGTATTCGGTGCAAAACACCGGCATGGTGTGGACACGCGCGCTGAACGCATCCTGGAATGGAACAGACGAACCATGGTGTGAATGGATGCAACTGAGCACCGTCAATTCCGTCAGTGTGCCTACGGCTATCCTGACAGGAACGGATATTAATACCCTGGGCTTTGCGAGCGAACCCGCAAGGGCTGCCCTGTATGCGCAGCCTAAAAATGCTAATGCGACCCCAGCATTAAATTATCCTGAGAAAACGGCGGGCACGCTGCATGTGATGCCGAGCGCCTACGGTTGCCAGCAAATGTATGTCACCTTCACGAGCAACACCTGGAACCGCGGATTGTCCGCTGACTGGAACGGTGTAGATGGTCCATGGAAAGAGTGGGTGCCAACATATGGCACGAACAACAAACCTACGGCGGCAGATGTAGGCGCACTTGCTTCAACTGGCGGCGTGGTGACTGGCGAAATCAAAGGCACTTCTGCGGTATTTTCCGGATCGCTAACGCAACGGGAAAATACTGTGGGATATCGGCAGCTAATTTCTCGCGCGGATGCCTTTTCGGCATACACAACGTATAACCGACTTGATCAGGTAGAGGGCGTGCAGCCTAGTTCGGTGAACGCTGTTGGCGATATTAACGCCCGCCTTACTACTGCGGCGGGTGATACCTAGGGTCGTATCCTGGGCGGGGTGAGTTTTAGTACAACACCATCGGTGGCGGAAGGTTAGCGCTCAACGCAAGAAATGACGCCGGATTGGTTGATTCTTCCATAACATTAGACGGGGATAGTGCCAATACGACATTTACGGGTGACACCGAATTTAAAGGATTGGTGAGATTCAGTCGCCATGATGGTACGTGTGAATTCAGCACATCTGATGCAGCTCATCCACTGATCTCGGTGAACTATTCAGACGCGGGCAGTTTCGGTTTTTGGGACACCACTAACGGCAGGTAGGTTCTGCGAAAAAGAGCGTCAAACCTGACAACGGGTAACGCAGATTATTGGGTGATGGACAGCGGCCTTGAAATCGCCGGTGCGTATAGCCTGACGTTAACGACGGCGCTGCCTGTTTCCAGCGGCGGCACGGGTGCAAAGAATGCCGCTGAAGCGCGGGCTAACCTTGGCGCGTTAGCCGTGGGTGATGTCCTTGTGGGAATGCCAGTTCCCTGGCCTTCTGACACCGTGCCCGCCGGCTTTGCCCTGATGGTCGGGCAGCGATGAAAACGTGTGTCCTCACCACCATCTATGCCACGCAAAAGGCCGCCATGCGGGCAGCCCAGGCGAAGTGGGACAAACTACAGCGCAGCGTCGCCAAATTCTCGATCTCCCTGGCTCGCGAGCGGGCTGATTTATTTCCTGAGACGCCGGTGGCGGTGTCCGGCTTTAAGTCAGTGATCGACGCGCAGCCGTGGATAATCAGCAAGGTGACGCACAGCCTGGGCGGCAGCGGATTTGTGACGACGTTGAATCTGGATGTGTTAATCTCAGATGTGAAATATGAGGCGAAAGAAAACTAAATTCAGATTTAGCCTCAAAATAGTTGCATTGCATAAAAATTTATTTAAATTATGTATAATTGCTAGAAAATACTTACAATTTCAGTACTGATGAGATATTTCATAAAAAACTTATTACTGTCTAAATGTTGTCTTCTACTAATGCCAGTTTTTTCATATACGCAATATGATTTTTCAATGCCGCATTTCTGAATAACATTGTAGCTGTTAGATCAAAGGAATCGAAAAGGAGGTTAAATGGCAAGAACCATCATTGAATTTCATCTAACTGGAAAGCCAGCTTCCGTCAATGGAAGTACGGAAAGAAAAAACAGTTGGAAAGACCAAGTATATCGCACCGTTACTGCGATGTATTCTAATGGCAAAGTGGGTGAAAAACTGACTCTAAAAGTTTTTTATTTCCCTCATAACCAACAATACTGCGACGTAGATAATGGTTTGAAATATACTATTGATGGCATGGCCCCTGTTCTGATGACTAATGACAGAAATGTCACTCGAATCATCGCTGAACGTTTTCCCAAATCACCAGGAGCCTCTCTAGTTGTGTCGCTAAGCATAGCCCCATATATAGCTAACTTAATAGCTATGCGCGAAACTAACAACACTCCAGATTATATCACTTTGGTAAAACTGGAAGAATATGAGTGTAACGGAGGGAATTTATGGTAAACCCTAGAGATTATGAAAGATATCAGCTTGATTTGATCAAAGCTGAATATGAGGCTAAAGACTTTATTATTATTGATGAAGTTAAAAGGTCCTCTAATCGAATGGTTTTCGATGCAATAGCAGTTAATCTTCGAACGAGAGAAGCAGTAATAATCGAAATAGTGAATGCCAATCTGAACGGTGCAGAAAGACCACATCTTCGGGAAAGGGCAGAATATATTAGAAAAGCTATTAGAGACAGAGAATTCGAAAATGAAATCCCACACTTTTTTGATAGGTTCATGAGGTGGTCTGTGGATTTTCGTTATATAGATTCAAAAGAAAAATCTGAAAAAGATAGAAATATTTTTGTGCAATTAAATTTCAGTAATGAATCTCTAGTCAAAATAATTGGCGAGAAATTACCTAAACCAATCACCCCTCCCCTGAGTCAATTTTTATTAAATCGTCAATTTCTTTCTGACTGGTCAATAACTGCGCGAACCATAAGATCTTTCATTCCATTTGCATTATCGGGTAGGAATGTTGTTGAGGAATTATCAGTATTAGATCTCTACAATATAATGCTTTCACAATTCGATATAATTCCTGCAGAGCAAAAGCATGAAGATGCGATTCTTGACCTATTTGATCTTTTTGAAAGTGTTCAATTGGCTATTAATGGTGGTGATGTAAATCCAGAGAAGGTAAAAGAATTAAGATTGCATTTGATTAATATCAGACAACAGATTCGTCAATGGGCTAAACACAATCATCGCGCCTTAGTAATCAAGTAAAGCTGATTTTAGCTTCAAAGATGATATATAAATTTGTGAAAAAACTGTAATTTGAGATGTATATTTTCAATTCACATACACAATGAGTATATCTCATTAGAATGATTCCATGGTGATTATTATGATGCATTGCCCCAAATGCCAGCACGCAGCTCACGCCCGTTCAAGCCGTTACCTCAGCACCAATACCAAAGAGCGTTATCACCAGTGTCAGAATATCAACTGCAGTTGCACGTTCAAAACGCATGAGTCCATTGCGGACATCATTGTTGAACCTGGAACGATACATGCCGTGCAACTCCATGCAGATAAACATAGTCAGCAGTCTCTTCAAATGCACTGAAACCAAGCCCGCAAAAGCGGGTTTTTCTATTATAGATTCAGTGAATTAATCCCTTTGCATGTATACGACTGACTAAATCAAACATTTAAACTGGTTTTATATACAGTAAAATTCACATTCTCATAAAGGAGAATGTGATGAGTGTAAGAAAGCTGTCTACAGGCAAATGGTTATGTGAGTGCTACCCGAACGGGCGCGAAGGTAAGCGATGCCGCAGGCCGTTTGATTCTAAGGGGTAAGTCTTAGCCTTTGAGACTTACACCATGTATCAGGCAAAGAACAAACCCTGGCTGGGCGAGAAGGAAGACCGGCGGAAGCTGAGCGAACTAGTCGAACTTTGGTACAGCCTGCACGGCTGCTCTCTGAATGATAAAAAGGGACGACTAGGCAAACTAAGGATTATCAGCGCGGGTATGGGTGACCCGATAGCCAGCATGATCACACCGAAAGACTGGGCACATTATCGCGATCAGCGGCTGCGCGGTGAAATTGAAAATTGCTACAATTCCAGCTTGGCGACCCGTAAAGTTTCCACCGGTACGGTGAACTGTGAACATGCTTTTCTGCGGGCGGTGTTCAGTGAGCTGAAACGCCTAGGGGAAAGGACGTTACCTAACCCGCTGGAAAATATCCCCGAGTTCGACCAGCCGGAACGTGAAATGGCATGGCTGACTCAGGAACAAATTATGCTGCTCATGGCGGCATGTGAAGAGCATGGGAATGATGAATTAACGCTGATCGTTAAACTCTGTCTTTCTACAGGCGCACGCTGGAACGAGGCCGCCAAAATCAAAAGCTCGCAGAGCTCCCCGTACAAACTCACCTTCATCAATACCAAGGGTAAAAAGAATCGTACCGTTCCCCTCGCCCGCCCGCTGTATGACGAACTGCTCGCCCGTAAAGGCACGTACTTCTCGCCCTGCTATAAACAGTTTTATCGGGTGATCAGGCTGGCCGGCATCGAGCTACCGGAAGGTCAGATGACGCACGTTCTTTGGCATACGTTCGCCAGTCATTTTATGATGGCCGGTGGCAACATCATCGTGTTGCAACGCATCCTTGGGCACTCAGATATCCGGGTCACTATTCGATACGCGCACTTTGCTCCGGATCACCTGGAAGACGCTATCCACCTGAATCCGCTGGCTCAAATCAGTGACGATAAAATGGCGATGGAGAATCCAAATGAGTAACATTGAGGGATAAGAAAAAATAGCCTAACTTATTGTTTTTACTACAGGTGATTATTTTGAAAAACAGGCAAAAAAAGACCGAATACGATTCCTATATTCGGTCCAGGGAAATGGCTCTCAAGGAGCCGTGCGCTAAAAGTTGGCATTTATGAAGGCGATGTCGCCTTGCCATTTAACATTAGAACAGCGCGGTGGAATTGCCAGCAAACGGGAGGCGCAGGGGCATAAACCGGATCAGTTTGTGATCGCAACGGCAAAAAAGAGGGGTTGGGCGCAGCGCGGTGCTGCACCCGACAGGTTTATTTACCGCACAACGCCTGGGTGCGCTCAACAATCGGCTGCAGACTCATCATCTGGCCCGGATGCGCTTTATCTTCGGCCTGGATCACGCTGATCGGCTGCGCTTTCACCTGTTTGTTTTTGAACAGTGTGTCGGCGATATCGTTCAGGGGGTATGTCATCAGCGTGCTCGGATTGATGGCAAACATCGCACCATCTTTCTCACAGGTCAGCATCACCTCTTCACGGTTAAACGGCCACTTCTCTTTACCGATCTCAAAGCGGCTGACGGTAATGATTTGTGCCGCCAGCGCCTGGCCGCATACGGATAACAACAGGATTGCGGGGATCACTTTCTTCAGCAACATAACTACCCTTTTCTCTCTTAAACCACATTCAGGCTGGCGACAGCGTGGCAAATACGCTGACCAGCCCAACCACTCCGCACGCCAGCAGCAGTTCAAGCTGCGTCATGCGAATAAATTTTTGCTGCGTCCCGCTGCCCGCCAGGCGGAATCGCGGTACCAGCCAGTATCGGTTAATCAGCGCCACTAGCACCATCAGGGCAACCAGCAACACTTTACACAACAACAATACAATGTAGCGTGAATCGTGCCACGTCAGCGGCCAGCCCGCGATCATCACGCTGTTTATCAGGCCGCTCAGCAGCGTTAACGCCACCGCCAGATGACCATAGCGCGAAAAGCGCATCATGGTACGGATAGCGTCGGTGCGGCGATCGATCTGGCGCGCCTCCCGCATCAACAGCAACAGAGGCAGTAATCCGCCCGTCCAGAACGCCGCGGCAATCAGATGTAGTGCATGATTGAGCTGCTGAAACAATCCCGGCCAGCCATCGCGCATCGCGGCATGACCAATCAGAGCCATGCAGGCCAGTTGCAGAACGCCCGCCAGCAGTAACACCTGCTGACGCAGCCGCCCGGTCAGTAACAAACCGGCAACGGCCAGCAGGCTAAACAGGATTTCCCACAGCCACACGCCACCGAAGTGCGTGCCAATCACCGCCAGCCAGATATCGACATCAGCCAGATTGGCGCTGTCGCCGCTCATCAATACATTCTGGCAGGCCAGCATCGCCAGCGCACTCAGCAGCGCCAGCCAGGCGCTCCCTTTCACCAGCGGGTTTAATCTTAGCGCCAGTAGTGGTCGATAGCGTCCGGGTGCCAGCAGCGCACTGTAACAGGCGCTGCCGGTCAGCAGCATCACGGCGGCAAAATGCAGCGCGCGCAACAGGATCCAGAGGGTGGCCACCGGCGTTACTTCACGCTAAAGCGATAGCTTCCTGCGGTTTTATGTCCATCCACCGACAGGACATGCCAGTTAACCTGATAGCTGCCCGCTTGCAGCGGCTGAGACAGGCCCACAATCAGCCGGTTTTTCTGGCCAGATTCAACGCGGGCTTTAGCAGTGGCGACAGGCTTCTGTTCACTATCCAGCAGCGTAACGCCGCTGAATGCCGCTTCAATATCTTCACTGAAGTTCAGCGTCAGCGCATCGGTGGATGTCGTTACCTGCGCTTTGGCCGCCGGGATAGAAGACTGGAGATGTGCATGCGCCGCTGCCAGCGAACTGAATGTCATCAGTCCGGCTGCCGCCAGCGCAATAACCATGCGGGAAATCAGTTTTTTATGCATAAGATCATCCTTTTAACCGCCGCCAGGGCGATAAACGTGGCAAAAGGATACGCTGCTGTATTTGCACTGTCGAGGCCAGCGATGCGATCCTTTATCCTTGATTCAGACCGCCGAAAACATTACTTTTGCCCGCTATCGTCAGGAGAATATTATGAGCCATAACCTTGCCCTGCTGTCCCAGGAAGAGAAAGACAAGATTAATGTCGATTTGGCGGCAGCGGGTGTGGCGTTTAAAGAGCGCTATAACATGCCGATCGTCGCCGAAATGGTGGCGCAGGAGCAGCCCGAAGCGCTGCGTGACTGGTTTCGTCAGCGTCTGATGCACTACCGCCAGGCCTCGCTCAGCCTGTCGCGCCTTCCTTATGAACCGAAGATGAAGCAATGATATTTCGCGTTATTGATACCGAAACCTGCGGTCTGCAGGGTGGCGTAGTCGAAGTGGCGTCCGTGGATGTGGTCAACGGCCAGATTGTGAATCCGATGAGCGATCTCACCCTGCCCGACCGCCCTATCAGCCGTCAGGCGATGGCCGTGCATCGCATCACCGAAGCGATGGTCGCCGGTAAGCCGACCATTGAAGAGGCGATCCCACGCTATCACGGCAGTGCTTTTTACGTGGCGCACAACGCCAGTTTTGATCGCCGGATGCTGCCGGAGATGTACGGAGAGTGGATCTGCACCATGCAGCTGGCGCGTCAGCTCTGGCCGGGCATTAAATATGGTAACCAGGCACTGCGTCATTCGCTGAAGCTGGATGTCACGCCGCCCGCCGACCTGCATGCCCACCGCGCGCTCTATGATTGCTATGTTACGGCGGCGCTGCTGATTCGTATTATGGAGACCTCCGGCTGGAGTGCCTCCGAGATGATTGTGCGGTCACAACCGGCAGCCCAGCGCGACGACGTTCTGCCCTTTGGTAAATACCGCGGCCAGGCGATCGCGGTGGTCGCGCGCAAGGATCCGGGCTATCTGAAGTGGATGCTGGATAACGTCAGCGATCTGCGCCCGCCATTGCGGCAGGCGCTGCGTAAGTACCTGACCGAATCTCAGTAATCCTGGGCTGGCGGTAAGGTGCCCTGCGCCAGTCCCAGCAGGAAGGTGTATTCCATCGCGATCCCTTCATAGGCTTTGTAGCGCCCCGACTTGCCGCCGTGACCCGCATCCATGTCGGTGCAGAGCAGCAGCAGGTTATTGTCGGTTTTCATCGATCTCAGCTTCGCCACCCACTTGGCTGGTTCCCAGTACTGCACCTGCGAATCATGCAGGCCGGTGGTGACCAGTAGATGGGGATAGGCTTTCGCCTCGATGTTGTCATAAGGGCTGTACTGGCGGATATAACGGTAGTACTCAGGATCATTAGGGTTGCCCCACTCGTCATACTCGCCAGTGGTCAGCGGAATCGACTCATCCAGCATCGTGGTGACCACATCCACAAACGGCACCTGGGCAACCACGCCGTGGAACCGCTGCGGTGCCAGGTTAATCACCCCGCCCATGAGTAAGCCACCCGCGCTGCCACCCATGGCATAGAGTCGTTCCGGGTGTCCGATGCCACGCGCCACCAGCGCGTTAGTGACATCGATAAAATCGGTGAAGCTGTTCATTTTGTTCAGCAGGCGACCGCCGTCATACCATTGCTGCCCCAGCTCACCGCCGCCGCGCACCTGTATCAGCGCATAGACAAAGCCGCGATCCAGCAGGCTCAGGCGGCTGACGCTGAAATCGGCATCCATACTGCTGCCGTAGGCACCGTAGCCATACACCAGCATCGGATTCTGACCGGGTTGATAATGTTTGCGGTGATAGACCAGCGATACCGGCACTTCGGTGCCATCGCTGACTTTGATCCAGTGGTGTTCGCTTTTGTAATCTTCCGCGTTAAAGCCTTTCACCGCGCTCTGCTTGAGGATGCGGCGTTCACCGGTATCCATATCCAGTTCAAACAGCGTGGTCGGCGTGGTCATCGATGAATAGCCGTAGCGCAGTTTGCTGGTGCGCGGCGTCGGATTGTAGGCCAGCCAGGTCACATAGGTTGGGTCGTCGAAGGCGATGCCGCTGGTTTCACCGCTGGCCCAGTTGATCTGCCGCAGGCTGGTCAAGCCGCGCTGGCGCTCCTCGACCACCAGCCAGTCCCGAAACAGCTGAAAATCTTCCATCACTACCTGTTCACGTGCCGGGATCAGGGTTTCCCAGCGTGACTCGTCCAGATAGCGGCTGCGGTACAGCCCGAAGTTTTCGCCTTCCCGATTGGATCGAATGAAGAACTGATGATCGTAGTGGTCGATGCTGTACTCATGATCGCGCCGGCGTGGCAAAAACACATGCGGCTGCGCGTCGGGGAAGTTCGCATCAATCAGCTGAATTTCGCTGGTGTTGGTGCTGTAGAGGGCAATCATGATGAACTGCTTGGAGGTGGTCTTGTGTACGCTGAGATGATATGTGTCATCCTGCTCTTCATAGACCAGCTGGTCGTCGAACTGCGGCGTACCCAGTTCGTGTCGCCACACCTGATAAGAAAGCAGCGTCTGCGGGTGTTTTCGCACATAGTAGAGGGTGCGCGAGTCATTACCCCACGCGAAGCTGGAAGAGGCGTTGCTCAGCACTTCAGGGTACCAGCTGCCACTCTCCAGGTTACGGAAGCGGATGCCATATTGCCGGCGAGACAGGAAATCTTCAGCCAGCGCCATGACCCGGTTATCCGGACTGATATGCAGCGCGCCCATGGTGTAGAAATCACTGTGCGAGGCGCGCTGGTTGGCATCCAGCAGCAGGCTCCACTCGCCAGACTCATCGCTCGCGGCGGGCTGGCGGTAATAGGCCGGGTATTCGTTACCGCTCTGATAACGGCTCTGATAACGGTAGCCATTTTTCACATAGGGCACTGAGTGATCTTCAGGCGGCAGCCGATCGATAATCTCTTTTAATACCCGGTCCTGCAGTGGCTGCTGTGACGACATGATTTTTTTGCCGTAGTTGTTTTCGGCACGCAGGTAATCAAGGACCTCGCTGTTTTCGCGCTTGTCGTCGCGCAGCCAGTAGTAGTCGTCAACGCGCGTCTCGCCGTGCAGCGTCATCTCATGGGGTATTTTTTTTGCGATGGGTGCTTTCATCCATCCGTCTCCGTGAACGTAATGATCTGTAAGCGTAACACTTCAGCAGCGGGAAGCCAGGTATAGGTTGAGAAGCAGCCGCTGGCGGATCACATCCTGTGACCCGCCAGCGGAATATCAAAGGGATTAACTGGCGGGTAAACGGGCTTTCTCAGCCTCAAGATCCTGCTGGATGCCGTCGCGAACATCCTGGGGGATTTTCAGCGCGTCGCCCAGCGCGGAGAGATAGCTGCGCTCCATGAAGTGATCAACGTCGATGGCGGCACAGCTCAGGAAGTAGAGCTCCAGCGCCTCCTCCTCGTTTTTCACATCGGCGGCAAGCCACTGCGGATCCAGCGGGCGGTTCATCGCTTTCTGGATCAGCTGTTCCGCTTCCTGACCGTAGCCGGACTGATGAATATTCTGCTCAATGGCTGCCCGTTCCTGATCGTCAATGTGCCCGTCGCTTTTGGCGGCAAACACCAGCGCCGTCACCAGACGTTCGGCCCGCAGGTTAACCGGCGTCTGCGCCACGCCAAAGTCAGGTTCATTCTGGTGCGCTTCGCTGACCCGCTGCTTGTATTTGTTCCATAACACCGCGCCCGCAGCCGCACCACCGCCGATAATCAGCGCCTTGCCGCCATATTTAGTCAGCAGTTTGCGCGACGATTTACTGGCAATCAGCATACCGGCCAGGCCGCCCAGCGCACCCGGCGCCAGCATGTCGCTTAAGCCGCCGCCCGATTTGCCCTCACCGCCCTTCTTCGTCAGTACCGACTGAATTTGTTGCAACCAGTTATTCATCATCCACTCCTTTTAAGATGTCAGTCCGCTATCCTGACGAAAAGGATGTCAGGAAACGTCAGAGCGGGAAAAGTAAGGCAAAAGGTCGTGCCAGATGGACGAAAGATGAGAACGCAAACGTTTTCGTTTATACTTGCGCGCGAATTTTGACTGCTTAGGTGAAGAAATGACGACTCTCGGAACAGCGCTGCGTCCGGCAGCAACGCGTGTGATGCTATTGGGTTCAGGTGAACTGGGTAAAGAGGTGGCGCTGGAGTGTCAGCGTCTGGGTGTGGAAGTGATCGCGGTTGATCGTTACGCCGATGCCCCGGCGATGCACGTCGCCCATCGCAGCCATGTGATTAACATGCTGGATGGCGCGGCGCTGGCTGCGCTAATCGCTGAAGAGAAGCCTGATTTTGTCGTACCGGAAATCGAAGCCATCGCCACGGAGACCCTGGTTGAACTGGAGCAGCAAGGCCAGCGCGTGGTGCCGACTGCCCGTGCCGCGCGGCTGACCATGAACCGCGAAGGCATTCGTCGGCTGGCGGCTGAAGAGCTCTCTCTGCCGACCTCCCGCTATCGCTTTGCCGATAGCAAGGCGCGCTTTGATGAAGCGGCTACCGAAATCGGCTTTCCCTGCATTGTGAAGCCGGTAATGAGTTCATCCGGCAAAGGTCAGAGCTTTATCCGCGATGCCAGCCAGCTCGATAACGCCTGGGACTATGCGCAACAGGGTGGCCGCGCGGGTGCCGGACGCGTCATTGTCGAAGGGGTTGTCGACTTCGATTTCGAGATCACCCTGCTCACCATCAGTGCAGTCGATGGCATTCATTTCTGTGCGCCAATTGGTCACCGTCAGGAGGATGGCGATTACCGTGAATCCTGGCAGCCGCAGCAGATGAGTGATGTGGCGCTTCAGCGGGCGCAGGATGTTGCCGCGCAGGTGGTTAAGGCGCTGGGTGGCTATGGCTTGTTTGGCGTTGAGCTGTTTGTCTGCGGTGATGAGGTGGTGTTCAGCGAAGTTTCTCCGCGTCCTCACGACACCGGCATGGTGACGCTGATTTCGCAGGATCTGTCAGAGTTTGCGCTGCACGTGCGGGCGTTTCTCGGTCTGCCGATTGGCGCGATTCGCCAGTATGGTCCGTCAGCGTCCGCCGTTATTCTGCCGCAACTGACCAGCCAGAATGTGCAGTTTGTGAATGTCGAAGCGGCGCTGGGTGCCGGTCTGCAACTGCGCCTGTTCGGCAAGCCGGAAATCAGCGGCCAGCGTCGTCTGGGCGTGGCGCTCGCCAGCGGTGACAGCACCGATCAGGCGATTGCGCGTGCCGTTGCCAGCGCAGCAGCGGTCACGGTTCAGGGATAAACGTGTGCGGTGAGCAGACGCTCACCGCCATAACTTA
>Ga0308156_1000700_pt1 | contig 56375 bp, 56 predicted proteins | sample PhyAR2_FD_201041 | JGI IMG/M metagenome (GOLD analysis project Ga0308156, IMG submission 201041) | Phyllosphere microbial communities from UC Gill Tract Community Farm, Albany, California, United States - DLSL A.R2 | ecosystem: Host-associated > Plants > Phyllosphere > Unclassified | place: USA... | reverse complement strand
TCTTATTTTATGCTCGTGAGTATCAAAAGCGGAAAAATAAGGAGTAAAGATTCGTTAACGAAAAAGGGAATAAAACTAGCCAGCGAGGATTTTTGTATTATCAATAAAAATTGATAATTTGCAGAAATATTTTCGGGGGAGTAGCATTGTTATACACATTAGTGGTCATGCCTGATGGGCAAACAGATTATGCAATCCTTTCATGTTTTTCTTAAAAACAAATCTCAATTTATGGCAGCGTTTTGGTCGATAATGATTATTATCTGCGAAACCTCCATTGCGCTGTACATCATTCGAAATATTTGATTACCGCACAACCGCCATACGGCGCATGATGACAGTTGAGTTAAAACGATCTATAGATTAGTTTAAATTCACTGTCGTTGTTTTCTGCGCGGGGGAGGTTAGCGTGTTAACTCGAAAACTATTAGAGTCGCAAGACTATGCCAAAACCTACTCGGCCTTAGAAAACCTGTTCTGGACACCAGCACAGCTGGATGCGTCTTTGAATCAGGTGCTTGAGACCTGCCCTGAAGGGCAGGGGATTTGGGTTTTTGGCTATGGTTCACTGATTTGGAATCCGTTGCTTGAATTTACCGAAGCGCAGCCCGCATTCTTAAAAGGCTGGCAACGTGATTTCAATATTCGTCTACTCGCCGGGCGTGGTTCTGAATGTACTCCGGGACGTATGCTGGGGTTAAAGCCGGGAGGTGAGACGCGGGGGCTAGCATTTCGCTTATCGGATGAAAATGCGCGTAGCGAACTGCAGTTGCTTTGGACTCGTGAGATGCTCGCGGGAGTTTATACACCGCAGTGGTGTTCGCTGGCTCTTGAGGATGGCCGAGAGATTAAAGGCATTACCTTTATCACCGACCCTGAGCATCCGCTCTATGAGTCTTGTTCGGCGCTAAATACTGTGGCGGCTCTGATCTCTCAGGCGACTGGTGTATTAGGCACCAACGCAGAGTATTTATTCTCTTTAGACTCTGCGCTAGAACAGCATCGTATGCCCGATCACAACATCACACAGCTGGCGCGCTGCGTGCGTCAAATTCAGCAAATAAAGTCACAGTGATTATCGATGTTTATTTCTTAGTCACAGTGATTATCGATGTTTATTTCTTAATCGTTTCGTAAACTTAGGCGGACAGGAGATGCCCGCCTAGGGATTGTGTGATAATTGACGCATGCGTCACAGAAGAGAATAATCATTCCCGTTGGGTCGTTAGCTCAGTTGGTAGAGCAGTTGACTCTTAATCAATTGGTCGGCGGTTCGAACCCGCCACGACCCACCAACAAAACCTTCAAGATCAAAAATCTAAATAATTTTCTTCGATAACCCTTCTTAATTTTAAATCAGTGATGGCGACAAAGTGGCGACAGCGGTTTTGTGCCAGCGCTAACCCTATCTGTATGACCAGATCGCAATCTACCAGCCTAGTTTCTTCGGGCAACAGTGCTACTATGCCTGAAGGCAGTGTGAGCTAGAGGGATTGTTATGATGATATTCAATGTATTTGGTCGTCTTATCGGTGTTAAAAGAAGTCAGACGGGGTATTTGCTTTTTAATGTATCAAGCGCGGAATATAAGTGTTCGCGAATATATGATGTGATTATTCCTGATTTCATTGCCGAAGATGAAATACCTCAATGGCTTGATGATATATATCATGAGGCTGCAACGATGGAACATCCTGATGTTTATCGGGTTGAATAGCAAAAATCCGCAATGAGCGGACTTTTGTTAGGTCTTATCTAGCTGTAGACCCTTTCTCCACTATCACATTATAGTGGCGACGATGAGCCAAAGCATGGCTCTTATATTTTCTGTGCAATATCCCAGATAAAGCCAAAGGGATCTTTCACGCGTGCTTTTAAATCACCCCAGAACATTTCAGTTGGCTTACTCAGCACACTGGCGCCAGCTTGTTTCATAGCTTCTACCAACGCCACTGTGTCATCAACGTACATATAGAAAATGAACGGTGTTGGGGAACCTGATGTTTGTGGGCTGCTTAAGTCAGAGTCCCAGCCTTCCTTATTTATCGTAAAGTTGGTTCCACGATAGCGAATGCGTGCGAATAACATTTGTCCATTATCGTCTTCCAGTTCTGCAATAGCCACCATCCCCATCGAATTGGTGTAGAAATCAACTGCAGAACTAACATTGGGAACGTTAAGCGCAGTGGTTAACCAAGTTAGCCCCATGCCTTCCCATGGATGGGTGCGATCTTCAACATTATTGAACCAGGTGAGTTTATCCATTTTTGTTTCCTTCAAAAATTAGTTGTTTAAATATTTATATGTATGAGTTCATATGTAGAAAAGTTATTTTCTGCAGTCGCTGCATTTTATCGGGAATTAAAAATAAATACTGTATATAAAAACATGTTAACGGTTAGTTTATGTTGCTAGGTTTGTCTGATTTTTTTTAAAAGTTGTTATATGAATGCTTGTTAGAAAATAGAGATAAAATTTATATCAATTATTCAGATAATTAAGCTCAATAACTAAGTATAAGAATGCATCAATAGAAATCATCATCCTTTGTTCATAGAGTGTTTAGCCAAGTGTCTATATAGTGCGTTGGCGTTCAAATAAAGAGCTAACGCCGCAAAGTGCGAGTGCCGGAGATAAGCGCCGGAATTGAACGTAATTTATTGATGTTATGATCATGAGTGCAAGCAGTGAATCCATTAGCGCACTAATTACTAAGTGCGATAGCAATAATTGCTAATTATAACTCACGGTATTATGACATAGTGATTTTGCCCCGTTAAAGAGCTAACACCGCCGAGAGCGAGTGCCGGAGATAAGCGCCGGGATGGGGCATAAGTTCACAAAAGAGGCCACCGCAAGGTGGCCTTGTTATTTGTATCTTCTTCTATGTATTGTCATCACATGTCACAAATCTAAAATCGCCCTTTGCCGAAAGGCTCTTCTAGCTGAGATATCTTTTCATTGCTTCTGCTCGCGTACTGCATAACTGGTGGTGAACACGATAAGTGCGCCTGCAATTGGCGATAATAAGGTGGCTATTCCTGCAGTTAGTTCAGCCCCATCGTCAAGCTCCTTTAGCTAAGTTTTAATTAACATAATGGCTCCTAACTCGCATCAAAACATTAACCTTAGTCATAAGATACTTGATTTTATTGACGATAAAAAAACTAGCGAAGGTGATTATCCAACGCCATGAAATTTGTTCCACAACGTTACTAAGGCCCAAGCAGAGGCAACCCAGCAGAATACGGCGATTATGAGAGAGAATGAGAGGCGCAGATGTGCTATTAGAAAATAGAGGGACAGAAGGTAGATAAAGTAGGGAATGATGGCCCATATCCCAAAGATGATGGTTGAACGAAGTGCTTCAATAGAACGCTCTGTACCAACAATGTAGTGGGCGATCAGCGCAAAGGTAGGAAAAAGAGGGATCAAGCCAGCAATATAATAGTTTCTACTTCTAGCCAAAATAGCAATCAGCAAAACAACGAATGCACCTAGTAATGCTTTGAACAACAATCCCATTGTTAGTCACGCTCATACTTATATATTTAAGCGGTATCATTGCATAATAAAGCAAGACGGAGAACTATTCAGGGACAAAACAGAACAAGATTTGGCTTACAGCAAGGTGCAAGCCAAATCTAAGCAGATTATTGACGGTAAGCGTGTTTAATCTGGCAAATAGCGTGCTTGAAAGACTCTGACTGAGAGGCATCTTCGAGCTGAGCCGCAAATTTTTCCATGTTAATAATCACTTTACCCGCATCGGCTTGGCCCATGGCTTTTAACATGAAGGTCAGAGTGGCTTTTAAGCACGCGACTTCATTGGCCAGAGTTTCGATAGTGGATTCGGTTGAGAAATCTACGTTGCTCATATTGTACCTTTAATGGAATGTTTTGCCCTTGATGAAGTTAAATGGATCAATGCATGGGAAGAGCTGCTCATCAAGGACGGATTTTTTTAAGCTGCAGAGTATACCACAGGTTAAAAACTTTGAGGATGCATGAGAGCGATCGCTTTTATCAAAGCGGGGTTTTAACTTTTACTCGCAGGGGAGAGTTAAATAGTTTCAAACGGTTAATGTTTGTTCGGCGTGGGTGAAATATATTCAAATTGTTATTGTTCTTAATAGTTTTCATTATTAAAACGATATTTTCTGTTAGGTCAAAGAGTATGTTTTAGCAAAAAAACTATTAACTTCACGACTTGTTTACGTTTAATTATACAAAGATGTTGTTAATGTTGAGTTATTATTAACTTATTGATTTTAATGGATATCAAAGAGCCGTGTTTTTGTATCTATTCACTGACTAAGCCGCTTTTTGTGCATGACTAGGGTTGAGAAATAGAACCTTGTATCTTTAGGAAGATAAAATCAGTATTAAGTGATTAAACTATTCATTCTTGCTTAAAAAAACAGTATTATCGAAGCTTACTGGCAATAAAAACATGTCATTAATTCCTTCTTTGGGGAGACTTTTCTTTGATCAGCGTTCTTCTTGTTGATGACCACGAACTGGTGCGCGCAGGGATTCGACGCATTCTTGAAGATATCAAAGGGATCAAAGTTGTTGGTGAAGCACAATGTGGCGAAGATGCTGTCAAGTGGTGCCGCAGTAACAGCGCAGATATCGTATTAATGGACATGAATATGCCAGGCATTGGCGGACTTGAGGCAACGCGTAAAATATTGCGTTATAACCCTGACGTCAAAGTTATTATGCTGACTATTCATACGGAAAATCCGTTGCCGGCGAAGGTTATGCAGGCTGGCGCATTTGGATACTTAAGCAAAGGTGCCGCGCCGCAAGAGGTGGTGAACGCCATACGAGCCGTTCATTCTGGACAACGTTATATTGCGTCTGATATCGCACAGCAGATGGCGTTGAGCCAATTGACGCCGCAGACAGATTCGCCGTTTGGGTGCTTATCTGAACGCGAACTCCAAATTATGCTGATGCTCACTAAAGGCAGCAAAGTGACGGAGATTTCTGAACAGCTCAATTTGAGCCCGAAAACGGTAAATAGCTACCGCTATCGTATGTTTAGCAAACTCAATATTAACGGTGATGTCGAGTTGACTCATTTAGCAATTCGCCATGGATTGTGCAATGCAGAGAACCTGTTAAACAGTGACTGAACGTTTTGATTCTGTAGAGTTTCTAAAAACGGTGACCAACCAGCCCGGCGTCTATCGTATGTATGACGCCACTGAGACGGTTATCTATGTCGGTAAGGCCAAAGATCTCAAAAAACGTCTATCGAGCTATTTTCGCCAAAACGTGGGAAGTCGCAAGACGGAAACGTTAGTTAAAAATATCGCCCAGATAGATGTTACCGTGACCCATACGGAAACAGAGGCTTTGCTGCTTGAACACAATTATATAAAGCTCTATCAGCCGCGCTATAACGTATTGTTGCGGGATGATAAATCCTATCCCCTTATTTTCCTCAGCGCTGACAATCATCCTCGGTTATCCATTCACCGTGGAGCAAAGCATGCGAAAGGGGAGTATTTCGGCCCGTTCCCGAACTCCTATGCTGTGCGTGAAACTCTCGCACTTTTGCAGAAGCTTTTTCCTATTCGACAGTGCGAAAATAGCGTTTATCGCAACCGTTCGCGTCCTTGCCTGCAATACCAAATTGGTCGTTGCCTTGGCCCATGCGTTAAAGGTTTGGTGAGCGATGAGGAATATGAGCAGCAGGTAAATTACGTTCGCTTATTTTTGTCTGGCAAAGATAGCCAAGTGCTCGATTCACTCGTCGTTCGAATGGAAGAGGCGAGTAAAGCGCTTAAGTTTGAAGAGGCCGCGCGGATCCGGGATCAAATTCAAGCCGTAAGACGCGTTACTGAGAAACAGTTTGTTTCTGGCAACAGTGATGATCTTGATGTTATTGGCGTTGCGTTTGACTCAGGTATGGCATGTGTACACGTACTCTTTATCCGACAGGGTAAAATATTAGGCAGCCGTAGTTATTTCCCTAAAGTGCCTAGTGGGACTGAACTGAGCGAAGTCGTGCAAACCTTCGTGGGGCAGTTTTATTTGCAAGGCAGCCAAATACGTACGCTACCGGGTGAGATTTTGCTTGATTTCACGCTGCCTGAAAAAGATATTTTGTCTGACTCTATTTCAGAACTCGCTGGTCGTAAGGTGAATATTCAAACACGACCACGAGGCGATCGCGCTCGCTACCTAAAATTAGCGAAAACAAATGCGCAGACGGCATTGATCACTAAACTTTCTCAACAGTCGACTATTCATCAGCGGCTAACGGAGCTCGAGAAAGTGCTGCATCTGTCTGACATTCGCCGTATGGAGTGTTTTGATATCAGCCATACCATGGGTGAAGAAACCGTTGCCTCATGTGTGGTTTTCGATCAGCACGGGCCGGTGCGTTCTGAGTATCGACGCTACAATATTACCGGTATTACGCCGGGTGATGACTATGCGGCGATGAATCAGGTGTTGCGCAGACGCTATGGCAAGGCACTTGAAGAAGATAAAATTCCAGACGTTATCTTTATCGACGGCGGTAAAGGTCAGTTAGGGCAGGCGAAAAACGTTTTTGCCGAACTTGATGTGCCTTGGGATAAAAATCGTCCTTTATTGCTGGGTATCGCGAAGGGCAGCGATCGTAAAGCAGGTCTCGAAACGCTGTTTTTACAACCGGAGGGCGAAGGTTTCTCATTGCCTCCCGACTCCCCGGCACTGCACCTGATACAGCATATTCGCGATGATTCTCACAATCATGCGATTACAGGCCATCGTAAGAAACGTGCAAAAGTGCGCAATACCAGCTCTCTCGAAACTATAGAAGGTGTTGGGCCAAAACGTCGTCAAACGCTTTTGAAGTACATGGGTGGTCTACAGCCTTTGATGAATGCAAGCGTGGAAGAAATTGCAAAAGTGCCAGGTATTTCACAGGCTTTGGCAGAAAAGATCCACAATGCATTGAAACACTAGGGGCATTGTAGCAACATACAAATAATATCCACATATGGAAGATAGTTACCTCACGCTATGCGATTAAATATACCGACCTTACTCACTCTGTTTCGCGTTGTCCTGATCCCATTTTTTGTTGTGGCGTTTTACCTTCCGTTTACCTGGGCTTCATTTGCCTGCGCATTGATTTTTGTGTTTGCTGCGGTAACGGACTGGTTTGACGGTTTCCTCGCCCGCCGGTGGAAGCAGACAACGCGCTTTGGTGCATTCCTTGATCCGGTTGCTGATAAAGTGATGGTGGCAACGGCGTTGGTGCTGGTATGCGAGCATTATCACGTCTGGTGGATCACTTTGCCTGCTGCAACGATGATCGCGCGCGAAATCATTATTTCGGCGCTACGTGAGTGGATGGCTGAAATTGGCAAACGCAGCAGCGTTGCAGTTTCTTGGATCGGCAAGGTAAAAACCTCTGCACAAATGCTGGCCTTAGTGGGGCTGTTATGGCGTCCTGATACCTATGTGATCATTGCGGGCGTCATCGCGTTGTACATTGCGGCAGTACTGACATTCTGGTCAATGTTCCAATATTTGAACGCTGCACGGAATGATTTGCTCGAACCGTGATCGAAATGCGTTAAAAATCAGCAAACAGTCGTTGTGAGATAAAAATGATGTTGACGCGGTTCGTGAGATAAGTAGAATGCATCGCATCAGACGGCAACGACGAAAAGCCAGAAGATACAAGCAGCTAAGTTAGTGAGGTTTACTAGCTAAAATGCTAAGCGGGAATAGCTCAGTTGGTAGAGCACGACCTTGCCAAGGTCGGGGTCGCGAGTTCGAGTCTCGTTTCCCGCTCCAAATTTAAAAGCTGGCATGAAAGTGCGAGTTTAGTTAGAAAGCTAAAGATTTTGGCGCGTTAGCAAAGCGGTTATGTAGCGGATTGCAAATCCGTCTAGTCCGGTTCGACTCCGGAACGCGCCTCCAAATTTCCTTAGCCCGGGTGGTGGAATCGGTAGACACAAGGGATTTAAAATCCCTCGGCTGTAAGGCTGTACGAGTTCAAGTCTCGTCCCGGGTACCAAGGAAATTTACTAGAATAATCAAAGCAATAAAGCAGTGTCGTAACCGCCGAGAGGCGGTTTTTTTGTATCTGCGATTTGTGCCAGTGGCGGCAAAATGGCGGCAGATTGGCGACCTCAATTTTTCCCCTCGGCTCTTCCTCATCATATTTCATTATTTATTTAAATAAATTCCCACATACGTTTTAATTATTTATGCATTTTAGGGCATAAAAAAACCTGCAAAGGCAGGCTTTCGTATATCTGATAGTGAGAAAGTCATATCCACATCTGTACTTGTTGATCGCGAGTATGGTGGGGAGCTACCGGCGTAATTTTTCCTGGTGTCATAATGTAGCGCTCAACTGACTCCATCGTTACGAACGTACAACTGCAATTGATGTTTTGGCACTGGTGGTAACGCTCTTTAGTGTTTTCACTTAAATAGCGACTTGAGCGTGCATGTGCCGCGTGGCGACAAATTGGACAATGCATCATAGTAACCTCCAGTTCTCAAAATTTAGTATGCTGATTTTACCACTAAACTCAAAAATTGTAATTTAAATTCAAAAATGTGAGTTAATGGCATAGCTTCTCGCAAATGTATGTTTTGGCTGGTTCAGCTACTTACCTCCTCATACTCCACATCAGACAGCTTAACCTCAAGCTCTAGCGCCGTCGTGTAGCCGCCATCGCCGAGGGTGTGGGTCACTTTAGTGATCGTCCATGCCTGTTGGTCTATGACGGCCTTAAACCCTTTCACCGTCACCGGCGTTTCTGGATATAAATCAGCGCGCCCCATGGCGAGATTGATAGAGAACTCAGCCACGCCGCGTTGAATTTTGTCCCACTTGGATTGTGCGGCGCGCATCGCTTGCGCTTTGGTGGGGTAGACCGTCGTCAGTGCCAGCACGTTATCGGACTCACCGACCAGATACTCGCCCTGTTTGGCTTCCTGTGGTTTGGTGGCCTTGGCGGTTGTCTTTTTTGCGGGCTTGGCTTTGGGATGCTGTAGGGCGCGCAGGTGCTGCGGTTTGGCTTTGCGTTGCAGCTTCACCTTTTGTTTTTTCGGTTTCGGGTCTTTGGTATGTAACCAGCCTGCCGTCACGCCGGTGTAGGCGTTGCGGTCGGCGATCGCAAACTGGTGCCGGTCGCCGTCGCTACGCTCAATGGTCATCATCGGGATAGGTTTTCCGCTGGCCGTCACGCCGTTCCCTGCTTTGAGAAATAACAACTTGCCCGCTTTGACCGACACCTCGGCACCGTTGCGCTCGGCCAGACGGGTGAGGAATTTAATATCGCTCTCCTGAGATTGGTCGATGTGTGGGATCGCAATCTCGGCAAAGCCTTTCGCCAGCACCGCGTCGAGCTGGTTGCGCTCGGCAATTTGTTTAACGACCGCGCCGAGGGTGGTGTCGTGGTATGACACTTCTCGGCGGGAGTTGAGCGAGCCGCGAAAATCGGCACTACGGGCGCGGATAGTCAGCGTGTCCGGCGCGCCTCGATGCTCGATTTCATCAACGGTAAACTGACCCTTTCCAATCAGTGCCGACCCTTTCCAGCCGAGAAACAACGACAGCACTGCGCCGCGAGCGGGCATGGCGAGCTGACCGTCACCGTCATCGAGCTCGATATCAAGCTGGTCAGCCTCAAAACCGCGATTATCGGTCATCGTCAGTGACAACAGGCGGTGGCTAAGGTTGTCGGTAATATCATCCCCGCCGAGGGTCAGCATAAACGCGGGCGTCATATCGGCACCGGCGGCGATAGGCATCGCGGTTATCATGAGAATAACCCTCCGGCCATATCCTGTGCTTTCTGCGCCAGTGCTCCCGCCTGATTTGTCATGTCGCTGGCCTGTTGTTGCAGGTCGCCAAACATGGCACTGAGTGACTCATCGACGCGGGTCAGGGTCATGCTAAATTCAATGCGCCGAGCACTGCCATCGGCAAAAAAGACGCTCTGTGTCTGCGTCATACTGGCGACAACGTACATGCCGTAGATGGCACCATCACCGCCAATCAGCGGCCACGCTTTACCCTGCTCGGCCATGGTTTTGAGCGTAAGCAGAGATAACGCGCCGCCGGTGATTTCCGGCAGTAGCACACCCGACAATGTGACCTTATCCTCGCCAGCGCCTAAAAACTGGTAGGTGGGGCGTTGGCCTACGCGGCTGTTTGACGGCCAGCGATAATCGAGGCTTTGTTGTAACGATTGGTAGGGCAATGTCTGGAGCTGAAAAACAAACAGCCCGAGCGTTAACATCATAGTAAAAGCTCCTTAATCGGTGTTCATGCGCGAACGAGCTGCGGCGCGGCGTTGGCGTTCTTTCTCTTCCAGCACCTCGCGGATCATGTTTTTGGCATCCTCACGGTTTTGACCAGGAGGAATATGGATATCGAGCTGGTAGGCGTTTTGACTTTGGTCGGTATAGCTTGCGCCGCCCGCTTTCACAGGGGCATAGCCGCCGGTGAGTATCCCGCCCGAGGGCGAATAGCCTCGACCGTTCGCGCCGGTGGCGTACTGATTAACCTTGTTAGCCGTGGCATCAATATCGGCAGACTCTTTTTTCATTAAGCCCATTTTTTCTAACAACCAGTCGACCTTGCTGCCTATCGCGTTAAATAGCCTGAGCGGTGCCGTCAGCACGCTAGCCAATGCCTGACCAAATTCCACACCGGCATTTTTGCAGCTATCGAGACTTTCTTTCGTCGACTTCACCGGCGCAATCAAATCGCCAAACCATTTCCATAAGGCTTGGAGTTTTTGCCCCAACAGATCAAACACCGGCATTAACGGCGCAAACATCTCAGACACCGGCGCAAACGCGGCCTTTAGCCCTTCAACCACGCCGCTAAAAATTGCGCTGATAGGCTCCCAAAATTTCCGGATCATAATGGCACCGGCGACGATAACCGCCGCAATACCAACCAGCGGCCATGTCAGCGCCCCGAGTACCGTTAAAATACCGCTACCGACGGCGGCAAAGACGGTGCCGAGCAGACTAGCTCCGGCAATAATGGCATTAATCCCCATGACCACCGGCCACGCCACCAGACCTATCGCGCCAAGCATCCCGATGATGGCTACGCCACCGCCCACGATTTTGAGGAGGGTTTGGGACAGACCCTTATTTTTCTGTATCCACTGGTCGAGCTTAAGCACGTATTTCGTGGCGGTTTGGGTGAGCTGGCGTAGTGCGCTCTCTTGCTGGTCAAACAGGTCGATCCCCACGGCCTCATAGGCCGACTGGAATTCTTTAAAATCCCCGCCGAGGTTGTCCTGCATCACCTTGACCAGTTCCTCGGTTTTGCCGTCCGAGTCTTTCAGCATTTTGGTGAGGTTATCGAGCTTGCCCGAGGCGGCTGCGGTCATCAGTACCGCAGCCGACGAGCTGGCTTCTTCGCCGAAAATGGTTTTCATATACTCGGCGCGCTGTGAGGTGCCGAGGTTATTTTTATCAAAGCTTTTCTGCATCTCTTTTAGGATGGAGAACAGCGGGCGCATGTTGCCTTTACGGTCGGCGGTTTTGACGCCGAGCTCGTTAATCGCCTCGTAGGCTTTGCCGGTGGGGGCTTGTAATCGGGTGATGACCGCACGGCTTCCTGTCCCCGCCATCGAGCCGGTGATTTTGGCGTCAGCCAGCGCACCCGCCATGGCGGCCGTTTCCTCGACGCTGATACCGGCGTTTTTTGCCACCGGCGCGGCGTAGGTGAGGGTGTCGCTCAGTCCGTCAAAGTTGGCGGCGCTTTTGTTCATGGTGGCCGAGATAACATCCCCGATGTGCGCCACCTTATCGTTAGCCAGCCCAAATGCCGATTTGACCCCCATCAACAGCGTGGCGTTCTCCTCCATGCTACGACGGTTAGACAGTGACATATTCAGCGTGGTGGGCGTGGCGGCGAGAATGCCGTCTTTATCCGCACCCGATTTGGCGATGATGATTTGTGCGGCGGCAGCGTCATCGGCTGAGGCGGCGGTGGTGTCACCGAGCTGGCGCGCCTGACCGCGTAACGCCAGCATATCGGCGCTGGACTTATCCAGACCGAGCACGGCCTGTAACTCTGAGTTTTTCTGTGCAAATTCATAGCCCGGTTTGAGCGCAGCAACACCGGCCACGATACCGGTGGTTGCCATACCCACACCGGCGGCACCGGCACCGGCCAAATTACCCGCCAATTGTTTGCCGGACTCATAGCGTTTTTTCACCGCGTTAAGCTTGGCCTGTTGTCGGCTGACTTTCGCCAGTGCATCACGTTGGCGATTGAGCTGGGCGGTGGTTTCACTCAGTGAGCCTTTCAGGCGGCGCTCATCGCTGGATAACGTGCGCGTATTGATACCCGCTTGCCGTAGTTCGAGGCGCTGACGCTGCACGGATTGGCGCAGACCGTTATATTTGAGCTGGAGCTCAGCGGCGGCGCGTTTGGCCGACTCCATAACTTGCGCTTGCGCGCGCGTCGGCTTTTCGGTGGCTTTGAACTGGATAGCCAGCTCGGCGGCTTCTTGCTTGGCTTTCTTTAACGCTTGGCCGGTGACGGCGAGCTGGCCGCTCGTTTTGCGAAAACCTTCAACGCGTCCGGCTTGGGCGTTCAGTTCTTTGAGGGTTTTCTGCGTGTCGCGAATACTCCCAGACAGAGATTTGCTCTCTGTCTGGATCGCTTTAAACGGACGGCTGGCTCGGTCAACGGCGTTAAGAAGCACCTGCAATTTAAGGTTATTGCTCATCAGTACGTCCGTTTGGTGTAGCGCTTCGTTGTAGCGCTTTGGTGCGCCAGAGGGCGAGCTCGGTCAGGCTCATGGGGTTAAGCTCTGAGGGCGGCCAGTGAAATATCACCGCGATATCCGCCATCAGGTCATCGACCGATAAATCGGCGGGAAAATCTAGCGAACCGAACTCGGCGACAAAAAACCAATCACCTTGCTGGCCAGCGTGACCATGTCAGGCAATTCCATTTTCACGATGTCACTTTCCAGCAACGGCGGGTAGGTCATGCGCGGCAGTACCTTAATGATCGCGTCAACGTCGGAGTTTGCCACCGCTGCCAGACTTACGCCGCGCAGAGTTCCCGCGTTAGGTTTGGTGACGGTCACTTGCTCGATAAGCAGATTGCCGCGTTGAATCGGATTCTCCAGCGTCACCAGATTGTCATTTTCAGGGGCGACGAGTTCAGTCGTGTTTTTATCTTTAGCCATGATATTTCTCTTTAAAAATGGGGATTAACCGGCCAGTGTTGCTCCTGACCGGCCATAACATTACAGACCGAGATTTTTGCGGTGCTGTGCTAAGCGGTCGACGCCGTTGACCTTCTCAATCATGTTGACGACGTCAATCTCGATGAGCTCTTTGCCGTCGACCATCAGTTTGTAGTAGGTGCATTGGGTCGAGATTTTGGTCTCGGTGTTTTCACCTTGCTTGTTATCGCCGCCGTCGATTTCTTTGTGGCGGCCACGCAGCACGATTTCCACACCGCTAATCTCGCCGGTGTCGTCACGCTGGAAAGAGCCCGCGAAACGCAGCGGAATATCCGAGGCACCGGGCACGGCGTATTGACTCCAGAGGTCATCATCGGGGAAACCGCCGATTGTCCATTCCACGGCCAGCGCATCGTCGTCGAGCCCCAAATCAATCGCCGCCGAGCCGTTCATACCGCCACCGCGATAGTTCTCCAGCTTGCGGGTCAGTTTAGGCAGCGTCACCGAGCTGACGACGCCCATGTAGCTCAAGCCGTCGTTAAACAGGTTGAGATATTTCAGCTTACGAGGCATTCCCATCGGTTGAGTTCCTTAGCTGTTAGCCGTTGAGCCCAAGCTCACCAGATATTTATCGGTGATGCGTTGGCGTAAGGTGAGATTCTCCAGCGGTGGCACCGGCGTGTAGTCGTAATCGATGTAGAGTTTTCCGGCTTTCAGGCTCTCTTTATCGTTGGCGCTCTCGTCATACCAGCAATCCGCATCGATGATATATCCGCCGGTTTTCAGCTCGCGGAACTTGGCCTTAATCCCTTCGACAATGTCGCGGATAAGCGTGGCGGTCATCGGTTTATCTACCGCCCATTGATGCGCTTCGGCCATGGTGTCGGCCAATACCTGCGCGGTGCGGGTGTAGTTCTCGAACATAAACAGCGGGTCGTCAGAACAACAGCGGTTGCCCCAAAAGCGAAAACCATCCGAGCGCACCAGCGTAGTAACACCGGCCTCGTTGAGTAAGTCGGCATCGGTTCCCGGTGCCTGTAAATCCCAAAATACCGAGGAACTGATCCCGGTGACGCCGTTCACGCCCACGTTAGACAGGGTTTTATGCCATCCGGTCTCTTGGTCAATCTTGGCGCGCAATCCTAATGCGCGTGCGGTCGCCCATGCGGTGGTACTGGCGTTGGCGGTGGTGTCCCATGCTAAGAAGTCCGGCCAAATCAGCATCAGCTCACGCTGGCTAAAGTTGTCGCGGTACTTAATCGCATCCGACAGGGTTTTACAGCCCCACGCGCTGATATAGCCAAAGGCGCGCAACTGCTGACAGATTGACGCCAGCGCGACGGCGACCTCTTTAGTATCGAGACCCGGCACGCCTAAAATGCGCGGTTTGACGCCGGTGACGGCTTTCGCGGTGAGTAGCGCTTTTAAGCCGGTGTACTGACCATTCTCATCCGCGCCGCCGATGATGTTGGAAATGCTGGCCGCTTGGATCGCTTCGTCGTCTTCACCTTCGCCCTCGGCCACACGCACCACGACGGTGACGGGTTTACACTGGTCGCCGATGGCCGCCAGTGCCGAGGATAAGGTGCCTTTAGTTCCGGCTTTACCGGCAGCGGCGAGCACGTCGGTAATGAGCACCGGCACGTTGAGCGGGAACATCTTTTCATCGGCATCCGGTGCGGTGCAGACCATGCCAATAATGGCGGTCGAAACGGTGGAAATGACGCGGGTGCCTTCGTTAATTTCGAGCACCTGCACGCCATGTTTAAAATCGGGCATCGTGTTTGACTCCGTTAGAAAGTAGCAAGGCTATTGTGTTGTTTAGACGATGAACTCACTAGAAATAGGGCTTGTGGCGGCGGTGAAACAACAGGCAAAAAAAAGCCCTCAAAAGAGGGCGAGATAATCGGGGGTAATCAGGCTGGGAGGGGCGGCCAAACAATCTCGGGAGCCGATGAGATATCTACGCGGCTTAGCAAAACGCTATAGCGCTCCCATGCTTCTAATGTTGTTTTCTCCTCATCTGTCGCCATGCCGTATTTTACGGCACGCTCCAGCGGAGAGATGACGTTATCGGCCTGATTTTGGCGGCTTAATAGCGCTTTCTCCGCCAGCTTCAAATCAAAATCATGATGGCGAATAATCTCCCCCGCGTCGGTATAGCGCCACGCACCTGAGATATCACAGCCATCGGGAATGGCACTCACTTCGGCGACACTACAATCCACCGGCCAGAACATCGAAACCGGAAGCACATTGCCCCGCTGTGGGACGGGTTCAGCGACCATTGAACGAATAATTCCTTGTGCGTCGTACATAATTTTAATGGTGTCATCAGCAAATAAGGATTGGCACTCGTACCAGTCGTGGCCGTCTTGAGAGCTGAGAAATAAGAGCTCGCCATTATCTTGGCTTGCATAGCGCATCATCTGCTCGACGGTCGGCTCAACTTTGCGAAAATTTTTAATATTTTGCATCATCATTTACCCTGAAATGGTCACCCATGCGCCGTTAATATTGCGCTGAATAGGTTTGTAGCCCACAAAATCAATATCGTTTAAATACGGGTTCCCAGAGGCGTTTGCGTCTCCAACTGACGTCATTGTGCAACCTGCAGGAACTTTTGCGACGCGGGCAACACCTTCAGAAGAGAAATAATTACTGTGCATTCGTGTTTCAGCACCAAGCTGAACACCTTGAACAAATTTCGAATAAGCAATGCCAGAGGTCATTAGCGGAACAACAGCGTTTGAGGCTGTGTGCCGCATATAGGGCGCATCTTTGTTTCCATTGACGAACCCAGCAACATGACAGCTATCCCGAGAGATCGCACCGACATCATCTGATGATGGCTTATTGCCAGAATCATAGACGACACGCCAAGGGCTCCATGTTCCTGAATACAGCCCACGCCGGAACTGTCGCCCACTGGCATATTCTGTATAAATTTGCGTCGTTCCTGCGTCTTGCAAAACCTGCAATGAGCCAGCCTGAGTGCTGGGATAATTTAATGCTAACGTGGCATTCGCATTTGCGGGATTAAACCAAACGCCACAGGTCGTCAGCGTATTGAGATTTGTCCCTGCGCGAATTTGCCCAAAGAAGGGAATAGCGCCGACGTCACTTGCTGACGGTTTGTTTAATGGTCCATAAAGTTTTTGAATATGCTTAACGACAATCGCGCCATCGCTTTTGTTCACCGCGAGCCATTCAACGGATAGGTTTCCTGCAGAATCAACAAAGAGGTTGGCAGTTAATCTCTGTTTGTTATCACCGCTTGAACCATACGATAAGTGAATGCCTGTGCCATAACCGCCAAAATGACTATTTGCAACGCCGCCACCTTGGTTAAAAAAGGCATTGCCAATACTGGTTGGCGATAAAATATCGCTATCCACCATACCCACACCGCTCGCCCCCAACCCCCATGCGCCATTTATCATTAATGCATTAGGGGTATTATCCGTAATAGATTTTTGAACGTTGGAGGTGGCAGCGGTGCCGAGTTCTAAATTCTTACGTGCCAGCGGCTTATCTTTTAGGTCAGACAGATTTTTATCTTTCTCTAAACGCGTATTGGCGTTGTCGTTGGCCTTGCCCGCATTGTCGTCGGCGGTTTGGGCTTTTTTGTCAGCCTCGAGCGCTTTGTCATAAGCGGCTTTAACCGCTTTCGGCGTGGCGGCTAATGTCTCACTGGTGCTATTGGTGGCGCTATTGAGTTGGACAATCCCCTTTTGGGTAGTGGTTGCATCCTGTGCGGTGTATTTCCCGTTTGCCAAGTCATAAGCCTCTTTAACGGCTTTCGGCGTAGCGGCTAACGCCTCACTGGTGCTGTTGGTCGCGCTGCTCAGTTGGGTAAAACCTTTCTCCTTGAGCGTGGCGTCAGGATGGCGGCGCGATTGCTCATGCTCCAGCAATTTATCGTCAACGTATTCCTGTGTAGCGAGCACGGTCGAGCTATCAATCAGCAAATTCACCGTATCCATATCGCTGACAATCACCACCATGCGCAGGGTCTGCGCACGGCCTGAGCCCTCGGATAACAGCGGCTTGTAACTCTCGGCCATATTACTGACCGCAATCAGCGCGCCGACCTCATCATAGAGACCGAGCTCACGCATCCAAAAGCCACCAATCTCAGGCGGGATAACCAGCTCGGCCACCAGATAGTTTTTATGCTTCGGGTCGACGATCACTTTATTGAGCGCGGCGCGGTGCTTTTCGGCAATCAGCTCGGTTTGTGCCGGGTCAGGCGTGGGCAAGGTGCCGCCGCCGTCACCGACGGCCATGTGGGTCAGATTAATTTTGGTGCCGCCCGCAGTCGCAGCGGCAATCTTGGCCGCGCCGATTTTGGTCAGTACCGCCTTATATTTTTGTGCCATCGGGTTAGCTCTCTTGGTCAGGGTAAACGGTAATAATGTCGCCGTCGTACAGGGCGACGCCGGTGTAGGCATAACCGGCGATATCTTGAATAATATTGAGTCCGATGAGGTGGCGGCTAGCGGGTTTAGCGTCCGCAATAAGCCGCTCCATCTCGTGATACATTTCCTCGGTGATACCGCTTTCCAGTACGCCAATATCAAGCCGAAAGGTGCCGGGCGGGTCATTGGTCTCCCACCATTCATTGACGTTAATCACATAGCCCAGCGGCTCAACCACGCGGCGCACCGCGCTAATGGTGCCTTTGCGGCTGTGGATGTAATACGCCGACGCAATCACCTCGCGCTTGGTTTCCTCCGGCCACGTCGCATCCCACCGGTCAACTGAGAACGCCCACGCCAGATAGGGCAACAGATTTACCGGGCAGGTTTTCGGGTTCCAGAGCTGGCGCAACGGTATCGGGGTTCGCTCTATTTCAGCGCAGGCAATTGCGGCGGCCACCTCCAGCGGCGAGGAGCCAACCGGTAACAGGCGGTTATCACTCATCCGCGCCCCCAATGGTGATCGCATAATCAGAGCAATAGGACGCCTGAGTCTCATCGAGCACGATATCGGCGACCGGCTGCGCGAGCTCAACGCGCTGCACACCTTCCACATGCAGCGCGGCATAGATGGCCGATTTACGAATGTCGCGCCCGAGGCGGTGCTGAGCGGTGATGTAGGCTTTCAGCTTGGACTCAGCGGCTTGTCGCACCGGCTCGACTTCGGGACCCGGATAGAGGTAAAGCTCGGCCTCAATCTGGTACGGCACAATCTCGGCACTTTGCACCGTGACACGGTCGGCAACGGGGCGCACGTCCTCGGCGTTGAGTGCAAGGTTCACTATCTGGATCAACTCATCGCTGGCCGCGCCGTTCCCCTCACGCGAAAGCACCGAGACGGTGACGCACGCAGGTGTGGGACTAATGACCGATACATCGGCGACTCGACCGTCGGCACTGCGGCCATGGAATTGATACGCACCCACTGAACCGGCCACGCTTAACCCTTCAAAGGCTTGCTGAATACGTACCCGAAAATCGTTGTCGGACTCCAGTACGGCGGCCAGAGGGGGAATGACGGTGGTGTCGGCAGGCGTAATCACCAGACGCTCAACGTTATAGTTCGCGCCGAGGTTATCCAGATCGCCGCCGGTGGCATAGGCCAGCATGTTCGCCCGAGCGGCTTCATTGACGCGTTGGCGCCACATCACCTCGCGGTAGGCGCTTTCTTCGAGCAACTTGGTCAGCGGCTCCGATTCGAGCTGTAAGGTACGCGCCACCGCTTCGCGCTGGCTCTCGTCACACAGCGACAACAGCGTCGCCTTGCGCTCGGCTAAAATGCTTTCGTAGTCCAGCACCTCGACCATATCGGGCGCGGGGAGCTGACTCAGGTCAATGGTTGCCATGGATTAACTCACAGGTACGTTAAGAGAGAAGGTGCCGCCGGTGTCGGTCAGTTGGCCGGTGATATCGACAAACATTTCACCGTTAAACCGGTTATCGAACGTAATGGCCGTGAGCCTGACGCGGGGCTCCCATTTCAAAATCGCCATGTAACAGGCGGCCATAATTTGCAGGTTGAGCGCGGCGTTCTGCGGCTGGTCAATCAGCGCAGACAACAGCGAACCATACTCACGGCGCATCACCCGCGTGCCGATCGGTGTGATAAGAATATCGCGCACGCTTTGGCGAATATGCGCGAGGTCATCGAGCTGCTGACCGTCCTCTCGGCTCATGCCGGAATAGCGCGCCGTCATCGTGTTCCCTCCGTCCGAGAGTTACCATGCTCTACGCCGCCGTGGTCATGATCGTCAATCTGCACGCCGTTCGAGGTGAATTTGCCGGTGTGTTCGATGGTGCCGCTCATCGTGCCACCTTTTTGCACCTCGATAGAGCCGGTGGTCAGCTTGTTGGTGCAAATCACTTCGGGGGTATCGAGGGTGATGTTTTGACTGGCGGTCACGGTGACGGACGGGCAAGTCACCACCACCGACGCCGAGGCGGTCACATCAGCGCTTTTAATGCCGCTCACGGTGAGTTTGCCGGTATCAGGCTCGTACTCAATGACCGCGCCGTCAGGAAACTCAACGCGCAAACCATCGGCAGATGCCGACGGGGCGGGGAAGTCATCGCAGTAAATGCCGGTCAGGACAAAGGCGGTATCGAGCTCGCCGCCAACGGCCAGCAATAACACCTGCTCCCCCACCGACGGAGCCCACCAGTCACGCGAACGGCCAGCGCGGCGCGCCAGCCAGTTAATCCAACCGGTCTGCAATTCGCCGGTTTGGACGCGACACAGGGCTCCATCGGTATCGACTTCGGACACGACACCGGTGCGGATAAGGTTGCGCAGTAGGCGCGAGATTTCGGATAGTTGGGATTGTGTGCTCATGGGGAAAGGATGCCGCCGAGGGGATTCGGCGGCAATGTGAGGGCGTAGGGTGGGATGCCAGACAACAGGTATGGAATATTGATTTATGATTTTAACTAACAGTCTGATAGTGAGGCTTTGATCTAATAGAATGGATTTTTAATAGCAGAGTCGGATATTACAACGTCGAAGTATAAACAATTAAAAAAGATGCAACTGGGTGCACCAAAAGAAAAATGTAAAAAAATTGACCAATATGATAAATGTAAGGTTGAGGCTACAAAATATGAACTCAATGTAGCCTCTATGATAGATTGATTATCTATTAAATAATGGGTGAACAATGAATTCACGCTTCATGTCTGTAATGTCAAGGTCTGGCTTGTCGTAGGATGAATATATGATCAATGATGCGGTTCTTTTTATTCCAATAACTCCGACGGTAAACCAAACTTTTATTAATTCATCAAAGTTCATGACTATCTTAGAATGCATGGGATCATCAGTAAATGTAACTCTATCTAGTAAGTATGTTAGAATTTCATTTTTCTTAGCTTCGCTAATTGATGAGATTGAAAATTCCCCTGTCTGTAACAAGGATAGGGAGTCAAGATAATCTGATATGTTTTTATATATACTTACCCACTCGGTAACAAGAGCTCTTTTTCTTGACGAAAAATATTTCTCTTCAGCCATTAACACAATGTCTTTGTTAATCGTCACTTTACCATCGCACTCACTAAGGCAGTAATTGACAAAGCTAATAGCATCTCTTGGCCTTAACATGGTTCTATCTAAGATGTAATCATCAGATGGAATGCCATCTATATTAAAATCAAAAATATCTTTCATGGAGATATTTCGAGAACCCTGGTATTTATTCTTGACTAAGTGATTAATTCGACTGTCTATTATTTGCCTTATTTCGGTTTTATTCCATGAAATAGCATATATTAATGACTGGTCTTTTTCATCTTGTCTTAAGGTTTTATTGTAGATTCCCATAAGAATATCTGTTCTTATGGAGATTAATATTTTCACGGACTTTATACTTAGTAACTCTCTAAATGCTTCCAATAACGCATTTATGAAATCATATCTTATATCACTGGAACTCAACCAAGAACGGTCAAGGTCATCAATGCTAATTATTATACGGAATTGTCCTGCCTCTGAAAACTCTTCATTTAATATTTTTATTAGTTCCTTTTGCTTTCTAATTAATTCTCTACTTACGTAGCTTGATGTTTCTGACTGTATTTTTTGAGTTTCTTCGCCTCCTAGTTTTCCCCCAGCACCTAATCCATTCATTCCGATTTTTGCTGAAAGCTCATGTTGCATTTTGTTGCTAATTTCAACTAAAGCTTTATCGTTAAAAAAAACATCTTTGAACTGTTCTATGTATTCATTAGCTAACTCAGGATTATAAGGCTTCTTCTTGCCTCCAATGAGCTCTTGGATTTTATTAAAAAAACTCTGATAACTAGACCTATGCAATGCGGGAATAACTTTTATTAGTAATGCATGTAGCCAAAGAGATTTGTAAAAAACCCTCAAGTCAATGCCTTTTTCGCTAAGGGAAGAAATAAATATATTGTTTTTAACATGCTCGAATATTGTATTTTCTGCTTCTATTTTATCATAAACCTTTATACTACCTTCATCGATAATTTTTCTAAGAAGAGCTGATTTACCGCTACCGGTTCTCCCAACTATAATTCTTCTAGTAAAGTCAGGGTTCTTTTCTGATGAATCGAAATTCATTATTCCTTTGAAAATATTAGTTTCATAAAAGCACGAGTCCAAATATGAATCAGATTCAGCTTCTAGCTTACCAATCTCATCATTATTTCTAAAAATATAAGTATTCATCAAGTTAACCCAATAATTTATTAATTTGATTAAATCAGAATCATCTATTCAGATAATTGAAGTGTCCCATATCAAAAAAATTTTTTCACCTTCTATTTACTCCCTTTATGAGCACCATCTGTCAATTAATAACAAATTAATATTATTTTGATGCTAATAATTTTAATGGTAAATAGAATCCAAGCCTAGACAATCTAACATCATTGGAAGCAACTTACAGGAAGAGAATCATTATGTGTCAAGAATTTTGTATCTACATTCTTGCTATATGATGAAAAACATAAATGAAACCAGTAAACTGCTTTCCCTTAGAATTCGTTTAATCTTGTTTCTCTAATAAAGTGTTTTCCTAGTGCTTGCTTATAACCTCAGTCATTCACTGAAAAAAGTAATCACAACTCCCTCAACGATGTGTCTATCCGATGCACTAAACCCCAACAACGGGCGTGCATCGTATTTCACTTCACGGCTAAACCGGCTCGGCTTATCGCTTAAGCCCTCTTGGTGGATCCGCGCCATGCGTTGAACGCGTCCGACAAACTCCACCACGGCGGCATCGCTTGAGCCTTGCGCTTTCATAAAGCGATTGGTGCGCAGCTTGGCGAACATCTGGCGCTTTACGCGGCCTCGTTTGCCACTGGCTGGTTGCGGTTTTCGGCTGGCGTAGGGGGTGCCGTCGGGCGCTTTTTGTTGCTTAATGCGCTGCTGTTGACTGCTGCGCAAGCGCTTCGCCACCTCGACCGCAATTTTGCGGCGCTGTACCGGCGTCAGGTTGCCAATCAGCCCCGCGAGCCGTTCCTCAAACTGTTTGAGCTCACTCATCCCAAGCACTCACTAGCACGCCATTGATATAGAGCTCCATGGGGCGCTCAACCGGCTGCGGGATTGGGGGCTCGTTAAGGTGCTTCACATGCAGCGCCTTATCCACCTGTTTGACGATAACGCGCTCAGAAAGCCGCAGACTAAAACTGACATCGATACTGTCGTGATTATTCAGGTCAGCAAAGTAGGTGAAGCCGTTCCGCTTGCCCTCGTCGGTGGTCATGATATCAGGCTGGTTTTCGCGTAACCATGCGTTAATCGGCACAATGAGCAAATCCAGATCGCCAGAATAATCGGTCACAATCACATTGAGCGTGTATAGATTTTCGTGCGACAACGACGCGGCCAGCGTGGTCGCAATCGTCCCGTTATCCACAAACAGGCGCAGCATATCGGGATTTTTACGCAGCACCGGCGCGGCTTTCTCAAGCGCTTCGCGTAGGCTTTTAGGCTTTAACATCGTGCGACTCCTGGCACTGCTTCACGGTTTCAACCTGTAGCGCACAGTTCACCAGTGCGCGCTCTAATTGGCGGTTGTCCTCACTCAGATCGCCGTTGGTTTTCGGCAGACTTCCCGGTATCGGACAACTCGCCACCTTCGGACATCCAACGTAGATAAGCGTCGGGGGTGTCAAAGGCGGGGCGGGTGTGCAGCCTTGCAATGTCATCAGGCAAAGCAGACTGATACCAATCACGCAGCGCTTTATTTTCATTGAGTAACCTCGTTATTTTTTGGTCTTTGCCGTTGGCGAGCTGCTGCGCGTGGCTAAGCTGCTGGCGCAGTTCCACCTGCGCTCGTTCGCTGCGGTTGGCGTTATCGCGCACCACGTTGAGCTGATTGCTTAAGGTACTAAGGTTATTTTTTTGCGTGGTAATGGTTTGCGTGGCGTCGCTGAGCGCTTGCCCCAGCTCACGATTTTCACGCGTTAACCACCATAGGCCGACCACAGCCACTATCAGCAAGATAATCAGCGTTTTCATGGGGTAAGTGTTCCCCCAGCCGCACGATAGACCTCGACCAATTTGTCGAGACGGTGCTCTCGTTGGCCGTAACCGGCACCCGGCAATGACGCCCAGATATTGCGGCACTTGTCGATCGCATGCTCAATATCACCGCGCTCGATATCGCTGAGGCTCCGTTGCTCGCTCAGCAATTGCACCGCGAGGCGGTCTTGTGACGACGGGCTAAAGTCAGGCAGTGAGAGCAACGTTTTATAGTGCGGCCAGTAGCGATAAAGTTGCTGATAACGCCCCGAGGCGGTTGAGCGCACCCCGCGCCGGTTAAAGGTTTTCGCGGGACGACCGTGCGCAAACGGATGATCGCTGTAGTCGGTGAAAATCTCCGGCTTGCCATCGATACCGGTGACCACCACGTCATACCCCTGATTACGGGTGAGTGGATGGGTTGCCGTTCCCTCAGAAAACGCCAGCATATCGAGAAACGCGGCGACGTTTGGATGGACTTTAATCACGGCCATTATTTGTCCCCTTTGTCGGTTTTGTTTTCTTTGTTCAGGCGGCGCTGGATAAAGATTTCCACCACCTGATAACCGGCGATCCCTAACGCGGCACCGATGCCGTTTACTGCAGCGCCCGATAAATCAGGGAATTGCACCAGCGCCACACCGGCCACCATCGAGACAAAGCCGCCAAGTAACATACGGCCTATAAACAGCCGAGGCGTAATAGGCTCACCACCGGCGAGCACTTTGCCGACCACAATCAACATGCCGATGAGGAATAGCGTCACCACGCTCTTATCGGTTTCGTTCATGAATTAATCCCATAGGTTGAGAGTCTCCGACGCGGTCGAGGACTCAACGACCGGCAACTCGACCGCGGTGCCATGCGGTAACACCGCACCCAGCACGGCAAGCCCCGGATTGACCGCGAGCACCGCCTCGACCACGCCCTCGGTGCGCCCGTAATGGCGATAACACAGGGCGTCGAGGGTGTCCCCCTGTGAGGCGGTCACACGCATTAGATTTGTCCAATGATGGATTTAGGCCGACCTTCTAAGCGACTCACCGCCCAGCGTGCATCGCGCCACAGTTCGTCGATAGTGCCGTCAATATCCTCGGCTTTTTTGTTGCCTTTGGCGCTGGCGTCATAGCCGCGATAGCGTTCGTAAACGCTGGCACTGGCGAACGCGGACACTGCACGCTGATAGTGGAAACATTTCTCGCTCTCGCCATCGAGCTGTTCGGCAGGGACGTCGCTGAGGTTTTTGTAACCGGCGGCCATTTGACGCTCGCGGTAGTCATACAGCTCGGCGTTGGTTTCAGACATGCCGGTTAAAATCGCTTCACGCAGGCGGGGCGGGGTGACGGTGTACTCCAGCCGCATCAACTCACGAATGCGTACCGGGTCGATATCCGGCCAGAAAAACGTGTTGCGGAGCGGCGGTTCGCTTGCCTCCAACGGAGGAATGACCAACGCGTCGTGGTTCTCAATAACGATATCCATTACAACCTCAAAATAGGGGGCGGTGGACGCAGGCGTCAGACGAGGTGTTAACCTGTTTCGGCCTACGTGCCGCCCAGCGCGGGGCGCGTTCGGTTAGCCGTTGGCTTTGCGGATCTTGGCTTCCAACGTACTGATGTCTTTTTTCACACCGGCATGGCGGTCGAGCTGCATGGCGCGCTGTAAATGAGTGAGTGCCTGAACGTCTTTGCCGATATCGCGCAGCACCAGACCGGTGATTTTGTGCAGCTTGGCGCGCACTTGGTCGGGCATATCTTCGGCGTCTGTCAGCTCCAGCGTAGTGAGCAGGAGCGACACATCGACCGGCTCACCGGCAACGCGCAGGCGATCGGCGGCGATAGCCACATCCTCGGCCAGTAAATACGGCGTTGGGCGGGTGTAGGTATCGGGCATGACCAACTGATGGGCGAGGGCATAGCGCGCAATGTCCAACGCACCGGCGATATCCCCGGCGTCAAGCTTCCACACCATCACGGTCATCAACACCGCATCCTGAGCCCCTCGGCCTTCGGCCAAAACACCGGCTACCCATGGGGCATAGTGCGGCAACATTTCACGTTTGCGCGCCGCTTTGCGTTCAATCGAGCGCACGCCTTTTAAGGTGCGCTTGTCGCTACTCAGTTTGACTAACATCTGCTCGTAGCCAGTGGCATGGCGCAGCGCGTGATTGCCACGCTGCGCCGCCTCCACCGCTGACACGCGCATCATGTGACGCTGTGCAGGGCTGGACATGGTTAGGCCTCCGGCGTGTCGGTAGGTGCTTCTGGCTCAGGGAAAACGCCCAGCTTGATGTTTTCAATCAGGCAGGCACAGCCGTAATCCTCGACCACGAAATCGACCTTCAGTGACTCATAGTTTTCGACGCGATCGCGCTTGGCGTTCTCTTCGATATGGCGGCGGTGAGCACTGTCCATGATGTAAATCGACAGGTTATCCAGACGGGTGATCATCAGGGCATCAGCGGGGAAGTACGGCACGCGTACCGCCGGTAAATTACCGATGCGCTTTTGGCTGACAATCACGTCGGCGGCCATGGCTTCGGTGTTGGGCTGTTCTTGGTTCACCAGCGGGAAATACTTGTCGGCCAGCAACTGGCGACCGCAGATGACCACCAAGTCAGGATCTTCCTGATGCCATGGTTCAATCATGCTGTTGGTCGCATCCATCACGGCGGCGTCGAGATTGACGTAGTCGCCGTTCTTACCGATACGGATCGTGGTTGAGACCACGTTGCCCTCGGCGTCGGTGACTTTATCCATGACGCGCTTCGGTGCTTCGTTACGCAGTTTTTGCAGCCAACCGACGGCCACATCTTGCAGCATCGGGTTTTTACTGCGGTCAGAGGTTGCCGAGCGCTTGATTCCATTGAAACCGGCCATGATGTAATCGAGCGCCTGACGCTTGGTGATGGCATCACGTAGGCGGATCTGGAAGTCCTGATAACGTGCCCACAGGTCAAGGGTGTTGTAGCGGATATGAAAGTCAAAGTTGACCTGTTCGCACTTATACCGGCGCGCCTCGAGGGCGGCAAAATCGGCGGTCTCGCGTTCATCGCCGCTATCGGTATCGGTGGTGCTGGCAATTGAGCCGGTCACACCGAGGCCAATTTTTTCACCTTCTTGCTCATCCACCGGCACCATGTTGATGCGCTTGAGGAAGTCGGAGGTGTCCTGCACGGTGGTGATCAGTGTTTGGGTTACGGACGGCTCGACGGTGAATTTCTTGGCAATATCGTTCACGTCGATGCCGTTGAGCTTGGCGACCTGAGTCAGGAACGCGTTAAATTTAAAGCGGGTATTCGGGCGCATAGTGTCTCTCTTTCAATGAATTTTTACGTTATTCGCCAGCGCGGCGCTTAGCAGTTGGTCAGGTGCATCTCTTCACCGTTGCCACCGTTCGCCAGTGGGCGGCGTGTTTGGCTGAAGTTCTCGGTGGTGTCGAGTTGACCTTTGAGCGTGGACAGCGCCTGTTTTTCGCAGCTCACCTGTTCAGATAGGCTCTGAAGGTTTTGCTCAAGGACGGCAAAGCGTTGCTCAGTGCTCTCGATGGTGGTTTGCACCTGTTCAGAAACGGCGGTGACTGCTTCATGCACGTCGCTAAAGCGGGCATCATCGTTGGCCTGTTTGCGGCTAAAGATGCTTTTGACCTTATCGGTCAGGTTATTGAGTAAGGTGTCGGGGACGTCTTCGAATTCCAGCTCAGCCAGCATGGCGGCAGAGAATAGATCGTCAGGCTGACCTTTACGGCTGGCAAGTGGATTGGCTTTGGCTCGAGCGCAGAATTCCATGTATTCCGTGCCGAGGCTGGCAGGGTCATCGGTGACGGCCAGCCCCACCAGATACGATTTGCCGGTATTCGAGAAATTCTGGCGGATCTCCATCGAGGTGTAGACCTTCTGACCCGATTTCACCATGGCGACCAACTCGGCCAGCGGTGCCATTTTGGCGAATAGCGCCAGCTTGCCGTTGAGAATTGAATCATCTTCAATGCGTTCCGCTTTTAGCTCGACCACATCGCCGAAACGACGGAATGGGCTATCGGGCAACGTGCCTTTGATGTGCTCTAAGTTAATCCGGCAACCATAGACACGCGGGTCAAAGGTGTCGGCCATCTGCTGAATATCATTACTGTCGATTTCACGCCCGTCGCAGGTGTCACCCTCGACGCCGATGCGAAACCATTTCGAAATTTTCTTAGCCATTGTTCAGGTGTCCTGAGTCGGTATTGGGGTCGGGGCTAGTTTCCCGACTCCACGCGCTGGCCGCCATCGATGCGCGTCTGATAACCGCTGAGACAACAGGCACATAAGGCAGGCGCTGAGCGGCTTGCGTAGCCTTTGCACCATGAACATGACACTCGATACCACTATCCTCAGTGACCCACGCCGTCAGGCTGCTTTGCTTTACTGGCAGGGGTTCTCCGTGCGCCAAATCGCGGACATGCTGAGCCAAAAACGCCCGACCGTGCAGAGTTGGAAACAACGTGAGAAATGGGACGACATCGCACCGATTTCTCGCGTGGAAACCAGCATCGAGGCGCGGTTGATTCAACTGGTGATGAAAAGCAAAAAGGAGGGGAGCGACTACAAAGAGATCGACCTGCTCGGTCGCCAAATTGAACGACTGGCACGCGTCAGTCGTTACATGAACGGCGGTAATGAGGCCGATCTCAATCCAAATATTCGCAGCCGTAACAAAGGCGAGCGCAAACAGCCGAAGAAGAATTTCTTCAGTGAAGAGGCTATCGCCCAGCTCAAAACCATTTTCTTTAAACAGTCCTTTAACTACCAAAAATACTGGTATGAGATGGGGCTAAAGCACCGTATTCGCGACATTCTCAAATCGCGCCAGATTGGGGCGACCTATTTCTTTTCCCGCGAGGCACTGCTCAAGGCGTTAGACAGTGGCTGCAATCAGATCTTTCTTTCGGCCAGTAAAACGCAGGCTTACGTGTTTCGTGAATACATCATCCAGTTCGCCCGAGAGGTGGATGTCGAGCTCACTGGCGATCCGATAGTGTTAGGTAACAACGGCGCGAAGCTGATTTTCCTCGGTACCAACTCCAACACCGCGCAGAGCCATAACGGCGACCTGTATGTGGATGAATATTTCTGGATCCCCAATTTCCAAAAGCTGCGCAAAGTGGCCTCGGGCATGGCGTCGCAGGAGCATCTGCGTACCACCTATTTCTCGACCCCGTCGAGCCTTGCTCACAGTGCTTATCCGTTTTGGTCGGGTGAGCTGTTCAACAAGGGGCGCAAAGATAAAAGCGAGTGTATTGAGCTGGACGTGAGCCACCGAGCACTCGCAGGCGGTGCGGTATGCGGTGATGGTCAGTGGCGGCAGATTGTTACCATCGAGGATGCGCAGGCCGGTGGCTGTACCTTGTTTAATCTGGATGTGCTCAAGCAGGAAAACAGCGAAGAAGATTTCCGCAACTTGTTCCTGTGCGAGTTTGTCGATGATAAGGCGTCAGTGTTCCCGTTCGAGGAGCTGCAAGGCTGCATGGTCGATACCATGGAAGAGTGGGAGGATTTTCATCAGTTTGCCTATCGTCCGTTTGGCTACCGTGCGGTCTGGATTGGTTATGACCCGTCACACACCGGCGACAGTGCGGGGTGTGTCGTTTTAGCGCCGCCGTTAGTTCCCGGCGGTAAGTTCCGTATTCTGGAGCGTCATCAGTGGAAGGGCATGGACTTCGCCACACAGGCTGAATCCATCAAATCACTGACCGATAAATACAGCGTGGAATATATCGGCATCGATGCGACCGGTATCGGGCAGGGCGTGTTCCAACTGGTGCGCAACTTCTTCCCCGCGGCCAGAGAAATTCGTTATAGCCCGGAAGTAAAAACCAGCATGGTGCTGAAGGCCAAAGACCTGATCACCAGTGGTCGCCTCGAATATGACGCCGGTCATACTGATATCACCCAATCCTTTATGGCGATCCGCAAGACCATGACGGCCAGCGGTCGCAGTGCGACCTATGAGGCCAGCCGTAGCGAAGAGGTGAGCCACGCCGATATCGCGTGGGCGGCGATGCACGCCATGATTAACGAACCTCTCACCGCCGGTAACGGCAACGTTATTCCTTCAATCTTGGACTTCAACTGATGAGCAAACGTAAAGGCCAGCGCGCCAAAGCCATGACGATGGCAAAAAAACCAGATCAAGCGATGCAGGCGTTCACCTTTGGCGAGCCGTCGGCGGTGTTGGATCGCCGAGATATTCTCGACTATGCCGAGTGTATTGGTAACGGTAAATGGATCGAGCCGCCGGTGAGCTTTGCGGGGCTGGCGAAGAGTCTACGTGCCGCCGTCCACCACAGCTCGCCGATTTACGTGAAGCGCAACATTCTCGCCAGTACCTTTATCCCGCATCCATTGCTAAGTCAGCAAGAGTTCAGCCGCTTTGTGCTTGATTTCTTAGTGTTTGGCAATGCCTTTTTAGAAAAGCGTTACAACCGTCTAGGGGAGGTGATGCGACTGGAGTGCTCACCGGCGAAATATACCCGCCGAGGCGTCGAAGATGATGTGTATTGGTTCGTGCAGTCGTTCAAAGAGCCGCATCGTTTTGAATCTGGTTCAGTGTTCCACTTGATTGAGCCGGATATCAATCAGGAGCTGTACGGCCTGCCAGAGTATATGAGTTCGCTTAACTCGGCATGGCTGAATGAATCCGCCACGCTGTTTCGTCGGAAGTACTACCAGAACGGTGCGCACGCAGGCTATATCATGTACGTAACTGACGCGGCGCAAAGTAACACCGATGTGGAAGCATTACGTGATGCGATGCGTAGCTCGAAGGGGCTCGGTAACTTTAAAAACCTGTTCTTCTACGCGCCGAACGGCAAACCCGACGGCATCAAAATCGTGCCACTGAGTGAAGTGGCCACCAAAGACGATTTCTTTAACATCAAGAACGCGACCCGCGATGATTTACTCAGTGCGCACCGCGTTCCGCCTCAGATGATGGGCGTACTACCGAATAATACCGGCGGTTTTGGGGATGTAGTGAAGGCGAGTCAGGTATTCGTTCGCAACGAACTCACGCCATTGCAAGAGCGGATCAAAGAGGTGAATGACTTTCTGGGGCAAGAAGTGGTGCGCTTTAAGCCTTACGAGCTACCGAAAAACAAATAACTACAGACAACCGCAACAGCCGCCGCAGGGCGGCTTTTTGTATCTATCACCAGAAGCCACAGGCGCCACAGTACGGCGAGGCAGAGAAAGACGCATCAATATTCAAACAAACACATCAAACAGCACCACGACGCGCTCAGGCGATCAATGATAACCGCATTAACACCCTCAGCGCGCAATGCTATCCCCGCCACGCCTGCCCGCTTAATGTGTCGTTTTTAATGCAGTTGCGCGATCCATCGTGATCCGCGTCAGGACTGGCGCTGCAAGGCCAAAACGGACAACGGATCACAATGCGAAATGATGCGCGCTATGCATGCATGCTAGATTTCCAAGGATTTATCTTTTTGAGGATAGGTCTTAACTCGTGTGGATATACGTTTCCAGCAAAGCCCTTTCTCTAGGTTACTGCTATTTTTGTCTAGTTGAAAAAGACCTTTGAATCTATAGAGAACTATTCCCAGGTTATCTTTCGCTTTGGCAAAAACGAGGCGCTTGTCGCGTTCTTCAACCTCCATCCATCGCTTGAAGTGATTCTCGACTTTATCTATATCTTTACTAAGTTCCCAAATGGTCTCTTCATTTTCATCAATCTGGTTTTTCCAAGCGTCATTTTCAAAGAGTTTTGGAAACCAAAGCAGGATATCTTTATTGTGGGGGTGCTGTGCACCGGCACTTTGATAGAATTTGTAGTTATGTCCGAAGCAATTACATGCATCAGTAATACGCCTAAATGCTACGTTATCTTTTAAATCGATGTATCCACGTTTAATGTGCGGCAATATATTGAATTCTTGCTCCATATCCCATGGTGTGAAGCTGTCACCCAATTTATCGATTTTTTGGCGAATTTCTGAAACGCACTGATCAATCCTAGTGTTTATTTCTTTGAGCGTTCCAGTTACCGGGATTCTTAGTATCTCATGTCCAGTCGCATCAACGATGTCAGCTTCGCGTAGCTGGTCACAAGATACTTGTTTTTCATGGTATTTTTCGTCAACTTCAATATGCAAATTCAATGCTGGAAAATAGAGGTCGGTTAGTGCTCGACCTGATTCACGTTTTACGTACTGTTGCGTAATGAACTTTACATCATCTCGGCCGAGTCGATGCACGATACCAGTAACGACATATTGCTCATGTTTTTTGTTTTTTGTTCTTGCGAGCTGTCTGGCGACATATTCATATTGGGAAATCATATAATTGTATTTATGAAAATTATTATTGGGTGGGGGAATGGTATCAATTTGTAATCAAAATACTAGTTTTAGGAGAAACTGCCGGCCAGCAAAATTTGTTGGCTGACCGGCACCACGATTATGAATCCTTAACTTTATAAAAAACCTCTTCATGACCGTTCCCTGGCAAGCATGGATCGGCTAAATCAGAAATCATTGATAAGGCCATTTGTAGTTCTTCGACGCTAAGGTCTGCGACCAGGGAAACTTCTGCGATGAATTGTACGCGCGAGAGTGCCAGGTGTGCGCGATCGATGAGTTCCATTATGTCTCCAGTGTTATACTGTGTATTTATACAGTTATGTTGAGTTTATATGAGTAAATAGTCAAGTATGGAATGCACCAATGTTTGATTTACTCCATGATTTATAAGGCTCTTGTCGATTAATTGTCCGTGAACCCCCCCCAATCATTGTCTTTTTGATATTGGAATGTCAGATCCCCAAAGCTCACTTTTGCCCCACGGGCGAGAACTTCCAGCTCCCAACGCTGCGGATGAATGCCTTTGGCCGTGAGGTCAGCGTGAATTTGTGGCAGGCGTTGCCGTTCGGCTTGAGTCAAACGTGCCGAAGGTGCAGGTTCTGGCCGGTGCAACTGGTCGTAATTTCGCTGCCTGTGGTTCACTTTTGGCGCTTGTTCCTTCAGTAGCTCTCTAATGAGCACCACGTTACCGATGTCATCCCATGCGATTTCGTCTACAGGTGGGGACTGATGCGTTTTGAGTCCTGTTTAGGTGCCTTATCGGCGGTTTCTTTAGTGGCTGCTTTTCCAGCGGATCCACAGTTATTGACAGGACTCCGAGGCGCGCCAGAGGCGCTTTTTAAGGTCAAAGGCTCAAGGTCAACGGCTTTAGCTACGATGCGCCATTGGGTGTCGCGGGTGTTATGAATGTGGTTTTCACCGAGATGTGGGGCGAAGATGCCAACGATTTTTTGAACGTCTTCGTCGTATTCGTTAGGTTCATCGGCAACCTTGCGAGCCACGCGCACGGTTTGTAAGTCGCGAGGCACATTGGCACCACCTTGTGCCGCGATATAGGCAGCAAAATCGCCGTCTGATGCGGCTGCGCGCACGGCTTCGACACGTTCATCAAAGCTTTCGGCCAGACTGATATAACGCAGATTTTGACTGCGGCACTCACGGTATGCGCCCATGGTCGGCACCCCAATGGCTTTAAACTGAGGGATGCGCCACGTAGATGCCCACGCGGTAACCGCGGCAGCAGTGTCTGACAACGGTTTACCGGTTTCGCTATCGATCTCGCCGTCGAGGGCATAGCCGTCGATATTTTTGGCGATGTACTTAGCGATATAGCCCGCCGCGCCGCCTCGGTTGAGGTGCTTGCACTCGAAGCGGTTTTCCTGTGCGCCGCGTTCGTCACCGTCTTCCATCAGCGCGTAGCGCTTCATAATGGCAATGATTGAAGGGCGGTGCTTCGGTTCGCAAAATAGCATCATGTGCCAGTGAGGCGTGGCGTCGTGGTGTGGCTCGACCACGCGCATTCCGTAGACCTTTAGATTTTGGTCTTTGAACGCAGTGCGCATTTTGCTCCAGATATTGACCAAATAGCGCTGGCCGTCTTTAGGCGAGAATGCGGCGTCATCCCATTTGTGATTGAGCTGTACGCGGACGTTGTCTTTCTTACCCGTTTTACGCATCGGGTGGTATTTCGAGGGCGTGGTGATAGTCAGGAACATGCCGACGTGTTTCATGCTGGCCGCGTATTTCTCGATCCCTGCGATGGTGCTCATGAGTTCCATACGACGGATTTCAGGATTCGAGATACTGGCCATCACCTTATCGATCAGGGAAAAACGCTCACCGGTGTCAACGTTCTCCAGCTCGCAGGACTTCAGGTATTCCATATTCGCCAAGCGGCGCGCCTGAACATCGCGGATCGCCTGTTTGCTGGCATAGCCGGACTTATTGCAATGCACTTCACCAGCGGCAATCAGCAATGCCTCACGCCACTGTGTGCGCTGTGCTTTGAGCTGGCTAATCCACCATTCATCATTTATCAGACGCGCAATGCTGGAGAACGCTGAGCGGATATCCAGCGTGCCTTTGCGATATTTCGTCCAGTTCAGCGGGGTGATGTTGAAAGCGCGAGCTGCGCCAGCAACATGGCCGTAAATCTCGGCCTGAGCTTCGTCGGTAAAAAGCTCTTCTTGGGGGCTGTGCAGTAAAAACGCATCGCTAAGCTCTTCGTAAGCTGAAAAGAGTTGTCCCGCGATACGGCCAGCGAGGCGTTCAAGCTCACGATCGTTCATGCCGGGTAAACGGCGATAAATGTCGCCTTCTGACATAAAGCGCTGTGAGGCATTGAGGTTCATGGCGAACTTGCGGTTAACGATATCAAGACGCGGCCAGATGCGCGGCTCAACGGTGAACACCAGAAACTTATTCGCTGCGTGCAGGCTTTTGTTCTTCAGTAGCCACGCATGGCGGTTTAGTAGAATGGCGCTCAGAAAACGCGGTAGGGAATCGATACGATGCAAAACAGCTTGCCCTTGCTGGTATTCGGCAAGGGTAAGCTGTCTTTCTCGGCCTATGGCTTTTTTAGGCGCGTTCCATGGGTAAAGGCCGACGAAGGCGTCGGCTTGGGTTCCGGTAAACGGTGGCGGCGGCGAGGGGGCGATGCGCCCCCGATGAGGTTGACTCATGCGCGAAAATGCTTGCGTGTGAGTTCGCGGATCTGCTGGCAGTGAATGCAACACTGCACACCGGCGATAGCCGTGCGGCGCGCTTCAGGGATTGGGGCGTCACAGTCTTCGCAAGTATCAGCCGAAACAGAATGATGAGACTGTCTCGCCGCAGCAATTTGTCTTTCAAGTTGGTGCTGCTGCAATTCTTGGGCGCGATCGATGATGTCAGCCATGATGATTCCTTAAATTTTGAGCGCACGAAACCCGGCGGGTTAACACGCCATAAATTGAAAATGGGTTATTTAGTTGAAATAGGTTTCAGGTTTGACCGAGGTCAGAATGTCAGGTACATCGGCGAACATATTGAGCAATTCGCGGATCGCTTTAAGCACTTTGTCGCGCCAAACGCAGGTCTCGTCCTCAATGCGCCAAACTGGTTGATTGAATTCGGCCTGCGTTAATCCAGCATGAAGAAATAACGTTTTACGCACGCTAATCGGCAAGCGCTGAACATAGGCGGCATTGCTGATGGCATGTTTGCGGTATTTGGCAAAATGGCTGCGCAGTTCGTCCAGTGCATTAATCACACGCTCACGCTCTGAGTCATCCAGTTCAGACAAACGCAATAGCGGATGGTGTTTTTTCAGACCGGCATGAAAGCAAACTGTCGAACGATAGCGTTCTGGCATGGCATCATAAAACTGGCAGCTTTCTTCCCAGCGTGAGCCGGCAAAGTGCTTGCCGATAAGCGAACGCAGACGGATCGGTATGGTGTGTACGTGTTCAGAACTGAAAGCCAAACGTGGGTTCATCGTGTTGCCCTCCGTAGTAACTGAGTGAAAGCGCCTTTTGGTGGTGTCCAGCGACGGCCATCAGGGCGAATAATGATGCCTTGGCGTCCTTTGCCGTGACGGATCTCAACAGGGCTGCTTTGGCGGCCTTGATGACGGTATAGCAATGGTGCAATTGAAACTGTCTTTTCCATACTGTCTCTCCTAACTCATTGATGCCGAGATCTTTATTCACGCTCGGCTCGTGACTTTGGTGGTACACTTGAAGTGCTAACTATCAACCAACCACCTAAAGAGGATTTCCAATGGCAGATCGTGAAGACTTCCACGTGTTACATCGTCCAGCTCCAAAACCACAACCGGAGCCAAGCCAAGACCAAAAATAAGGAACCGATATGAGCGAACAGAGCTCTGCTCTTTTTCAGTTACGCTATTGCTACTACCTAGAGACAATGACGACGGTTTTTCATAACCGTGCGGATAAATTAATGACAGCTATCCAGCTAATTAGCGGTACTGCTGTATTTGCTAGTACGGGAGTCGAATGGCTTTTCGCATTACCCGTTGTCATTGTTGCTACCGTCCAATTAGTCTGGCAGCCGGCAATCATTGCTGAGCGAGCCTCGGTTCAGCGCAAGCAGTATGCCGATTTGCTTTATTGTGAAAGTGAACTGACTAATGAAGACATCCAGAACAAACTGAAAATCTTGCATCATGCCGATTCCACTCCGTTTGGAGCTTTGCTCAATCCCGCCTATAAACGTGCTGCTATCGCATCCGGCCTTCCTGATAAAACTAAACTCACCATGTTTGAAAAGGTGATGTCTTGGTTTGCCGGTGATCTTCCGCGTTAATCTCAGTACGCCAATCCTGGTAATCCAGCACTTTGGGCAATGTCTATCGTAGTGCTGATTACTGGGATTGAGTGGAACTTCTCTTCAACTGCATAAGCAAACAGCATCAGATCGCGAACTGCCGTATTAGCTCGCGCTACGATGGCGTCTTTGCGTGTTTTTGTTAGGCGTGAGCCTGACATCAATTGCACTGATTCACCGGCCAACTCTCCGGCTGCGGCGCTGATTTTTAGCGCTTGAGCGGGAATATTAGTGGCAGATGTGATTTCATCACCTGCAACGCATGGCAAACGACCTAATTGCGCTAGCGCACCATCGACTAAGCTATAGTCTTTAGTGCAATCGGTAAGGCGTAATAAGTCATTGACTGTCAGGCGGTGTGGCTGCTCAGGATTTAGCTTATTACGTAATACTTGGGCAGATATCTCGACCTCGGCAGCGAGCTTAACGAGATTGTGGGCGCTGGCGAATCGTTCACAAGCTGAGTTCCAGTGTCTATGTATGCCAGGCTGAGTCTCAAACATATCCATTGCGTTCACATTATCCGATAATTAATTCACAAATTTGAATTCACTGGCTAATTAGAGTGCTTAACTCCGCCTCTTTGAGTAGAGCGAGCATATTGATTAAAACTCGTTCAGCTTTACCGTTTTTTGGACGAATAGGCAGCTTACCTAGGTGAATCCAGCTGTAGCAGGTACCGATCGGTAACCCACTGATTCGAGAAAATTCCTCAACTGTGACGAAAGGGGTAGCAAGAGATATTGAAAGTGGCATTTTCATAAGGCATTCTGTTCTGTTAGTTAATTAATGTTGTAGATAGCTTCTGATTTCATAATTGCCACTTAAGCTAATCTTTGCATTTCATATTGTCAATTTATAATTAGGGTTTTTGTGAAATGAAATTTCAAGGCGGCGAAAGCGCAGTGCAGCGCTTAATGCAGGCGTATGGCTTTACTATGAAGAAGCAGTTAGGTGATCACCTGGGTGCTGGTACAGGTACGATCAGTACTTGGGTCAAGAGAGATTATTTTCCGGGGGAGGCTATCGTGAGGTGTTCGCTGGAGACTGGTGCTGATCTTGAGTGGTTAGCGACAGGAAAGGGTTTGCCTGAGTTCGAAAATAATAAAGAAAAGAAGGGACAAGAGGGAAATATAACAATCCCATGCCAGAGATTAGTTGGTGGGGTGTTAGTGGCTGATGGTGAATGGATAACTAATTTGTCAGCGTTGCAGTTGGCACCAGAAAAGCCATTATTGATTAGAGGTGATACCAATCGTTGGATTGTAGATTTAAGTATTCATCAGGCTAGTGAAGGGATGTGGTTTTTGAAAAAGGGCTCCGAGCATACAGTCGCAAATACAGTTAAGCTTCCAAAGAATACATGGCTTATTGATAAAATTCAGTGGCCTGAAGATGAGCTGGATTTTTTAGGGCGAGTTTTAGCGGAAATTACTTATAAGTGAGTTCTATATGGTGATTCTAGATACGTTACTTGAGGCAACTAGACCTTGGGCAAAAAAAATAGTAGAAGAAAAGTTCTTACCCTATGTGCATAAATTAGGGTACGAGTTCTACTTAAAAGGAAAGAAGTTAAATAAATTAAAGTCAGCAATGACTGATTATTTAACAAGAACTAATGTTCAATGTTCAGTAATCAATTCGTTGGCATTTCCTAATATTTTAAAAGCTATTGATGATATCTATGAACCATTAATACTATCTGCTATGGACTCAGCAGAAGATAAGTGTTATCGAGTAGTAAATGGAAGCTTATTTGTTAATGAGCATTCCCATGTTTTAATTATTGATAATGCGGGAATGGGAAAGTCAACATTAATGAAAAAAATGGTGGTAGACACCATCAAGTATACTGACTTGATTCCTGTTTATGTAGAACTAAGAACGCTTGTAGATGCTCCTATTGTTGAGCAGATAAAACACCTGCTGGGACTGGATTCAACAGATTCGAATGATTTAGTTAAAAAGTTTCCATTTGTTTATTTTTTTGACGGAATAGATGAAATACCATTTGATCTGAAAAATAGTATAATCAGGAGAATAAGAGCTTTTTCTGATGATTTTAGTGCGTCGAAAATCGTTATAACATCTAGGCCAGATAATTCTCTTTTAGAGTTACATGGATATTCTAGGTATAAGATAAAACCACTGGACATAAAACAGTCATACAGTCTATTGAAACTATATGATGCTGCGTCATTTGCTATTAGGAATCAATTTTTCTTATCTAAAAAGCTTATATCAGAAATTGAATCGATGAGGAATAAAGAAAGTATTATTGAGTTCCTTACAACGCCACTATATGTGTCTTTATTATTCTGTGCTTATAAGTATAAACCTGTTATACCTAGAAAAAAGGATCTTTTTTATAGCCAGGTATATGAAGCATTATTTGAAACTCATGATCTAAGCAAAGAAACTGGCTATGTTAGAAAAAAACAATCAAATCTAGATATTACTGATTTTAGCCTTATACTAAGACGGCTCGCATTTTGGTGCTTAAAAAATAATGGCCGGCTTGAATTTAGACGAGCAGAATTGGAAGCATGCATTTCTGATATTGTCTCCACAATAAAAGGTATCCACGTTAAACCATCAGCATTTATGCATGACTTGGTAACATCTGTTCCCTTGTTTGTAAGAGAAGGGGCTCTTTATCGTTGGTCTCATAAATCTTTGATGGAGTATTTTTCAGCGGAGTTTATATGTATTGAGGTTAAAGAAGAAAGAGGAGATGTATTGCTGAAACTATATAACAGCAATAGTCCTATGCAGTATAAAAACATTCTTGAGCTATGCGCAGATATAGATTATACAACATTTAGGAAAAGCGTGGTTAAAACTTGTTTAGAAGAATATACACACTCCTTAGGTTTTATAAGTAATAATGATGCCCTCTCTGACGTTGATAAGGAAATATGGGCAAGTGTGAGTTTTTTTACAGATATGATTTTGAAATTAACGCCGTATGGGAATGCTAATTTATCTGATTTTACAGAGGCGTTTGGAGAGGAAACAGAATCAGGTGATTTAGATTTTCCTGCATTCGAGAATACCTTTATTGGATTTCGGGATTATATCACATATCTAACATATCCAGAATCATTGAGGAATGTAGTATTCGAAATATTGAAGTGGAAACATAGTGAGTATTTTTATAATGAAAAAAAAATCTATGACAGACCAGAATGCGAACAGTTAAATTTTGCAGAAAATAAAAATATCAAAGTCGTAGAGGGGCGAGTTGTTGATGGCTCTATCCATATGGTTCCATCTATCATTGATGTTTTATTGCAATTCAGACATGCCTTATCTATTCCTATTATCAAACCTGATTATGCGCTTAAGGCATTGAGAGATATCAATGCTGATGGTTCTAATGGGATCAGTGAATTGTTAGATGGGTTCTAGGTAACAAGACCAAAGTGTATGAACAGATAGGAATCAAACATTGATAACTGTGTTTACATACAGTAAAACGTCCTTGGGAAAATAAACAAGGACTAAGAATGACTGTACGAAAGTCGGCCAACGGCAACTGGATCTGTGAGACCTACCCGCAAGGGCGAGAGGGTAAACGAATCCGTAAGCAGTTTGCTACCAAAGGTGAGGCGCTCTCCTATGAGCGTCAGCTAAAGCTGTATTCTATAAGCGTTGATACATCAGATGCAGAGAACAGAGGACAGACCCTATCAACGCTAGCTCAGCGATGGTACGACATGCATGGCCGTTCCTTAGCTGATGGTGAGGCACGCTTACGTAAGTTGGAGCAGCTATGTGAGAGCCTCGGTGACCCGATTGCTAGTATGTTTACTAAGTCTGATTTTGCCGAGTACCGTAAACAGCGCTTAAGCGGCAAATTTGGCCGATTTACTAAGCCAGTGAAAGAGTCGACGATTAACCGTGAGCATTCGTACCTCAATGCGGTATTTAATGAGCTCAAGAGGCTAGGAGAATGGCAAGGGGATAACCCGCTCGATGGCGTTCGCCAGTTTAAAGAGAGTGAAAACGAGTTATCTTTTCTTTACCAGGATGATATTGAGCACCTGCTAGGTATTTGCGATCAGTCTGCGAATGCTGACCTGGGCAATGTGGTTCGGATTTGTTTGGCTACCGGTTCCCGTTGGAGTGAAGCCGAAGGGCTGAAACAATCACAGATTGTTCCGCATCGTATCACCTATATCAATACTAAGGGAAAACGGAACCGCACAATTCCAATATCTGAGTCGCTTTATAACCGACTACCGAAGAAACGTGGGGCACTGTTTTCTTCATCCTATGACGCATTTCGTCGGGCTTTAAAGCAGGCAGATATCGAGCTACCTGAAGGGCAATTAACACACGTATTACGCCATACCTTCGCGAGTCATTTTATGATGAATGGTGGTAATATCTTGGTGCTAAAAGAGATACTGGGGCATACCTCAATACAGATGACAATGCGGTATGCGCACTTTGCACCGGATCACCTTGATGCTGCGGTGCAGTTGAATCCGTATGACAGAATTGGGCGTTAGGCAGAATAAAGAGAACTAAATGCTACATAGGCAAATCTGGGATGGTTTCTGTCACGAACAGAAAATATATGAGAGTTCTGTACCACTTTTCGCTACAGACTGCGATCTGCGAGTGCAGACAAAAATCGTTGGCAAAACTCAAGTAAAAACTCTCTTAGCTCGAAGCCAAGCAATGGAATCGATGGTACTTGAACAAGTCGATATTCTGCTTGCTGATTTGGAGCAGGGAACATATATGTATGACGGACTGATATATGTGATGTTCTTTAAGGAAGCGGGCAGAGTAGTGCCACTTTATATAGGCAAAACTGAATCAATCGGTCGAAAAAATGCTGTTTCAGCAAATATTCGAGGCCTTCGAGGTGACAAAGGAAAGTTTGCGCGTTGGGGTGATGGCTACCAATATCACATTGGCGATTTGAGTGCCGTGGTATTACCGGGTCATAGTGATGCCGCGATCAGTAATAAATATATTTCTTGGGCTGAATCTCTGTTTGTTTCATGCCCAAGTGTTGAACCAAAACTGAAAAAAGAGGTGTTTTTTTGGTGTTCGGCATGGAGCAATGCTAGCCTCGGTATTTGGCGTGATTTTGGTGCGACACGACTAACTTTTTTAGAATATTTAATGATTGGCGTTGCTAGTGCAGCATTCCCTATGACCTTGCTAAATAGAGAAGGTCATAGCCGAGTGAGTAGCGTTTCAGTTGAAGAAAGTGCTGCATAGATATTCGTGGCGCAGGTGCCTAACTAGAGTTCAACACCTACTTATCATCATGAGTTTTCAGTGGCGGCATAAACGAAACTAACAAAAGCATTCAGCAATATTCAGAATGCATCATTGCTTTTATAACAGTAACTTATTGATTTATCTAAACCTATTTAGGTTTTTAAAATCCCTCGGCTGTAAGGCTGTACGAGTTCAAGTCTCGTCCCGGGTACCAAGGAAATTCAGTAGAATAATCAAAGCAATAAAGCAGTGTCGTGGCCGCCGAGAGGCGGTTTTTTTGTGTTTAAAATCCGCCTTTCACCATTGTTTCGCCATTGGCTTTCGCCATTAACTGCCGTTACTTCTGCCCACCAACGACCGGAACGACTGCTATTTTTCTGTCATAGCGTGCAGTTTGCGTCGCATTTTTATGACCTGAAATCGCCTGCTTATCACTTAACGTTCCCTCCAGATCTGAAATCCCTTTTGTCTTCAAATCATGGAAGGTGAAGTTAAAGTCTAATTCTGAATATTTCACTGCCGCTGCTTTCTTTGCCTTCATCTAATGTGCATTGAAGCTATCTCGGGTATAACGTGAACCAGATTGCTGGTGGAGCACAAAAATACTCACCACGCCTGAGGATAGAGGCAATTTGTCTGCTAGATCGATTGCAGCTCTTAAGCGGTCGGTCCATGCCTTAATTTGTGATACGGCTGTCTTGCTCTGCTGGATTAGAATTCCTCGGTCTATGAGTTGGCCTTTCTTCATTTCTAATATGTCACCTTGCCGTGCACAGCATAGATAAGCTAACTCCATCGCAACCTTGACAATATCTGTAGCCACACAATAAAGCGCTGCATACTCTTCATCAGTTATATATCTAGTTCGCGCCTGCTCTTTAAAACGTTCATGGCGTTAGCCAAGCAGCATAGTTGCTCAGATGGCCATGTTGGGAAGCTGCTACAAAAAGATGAAGGTATTGGCGAAGATTTGCTGATGGCATTGGATGTTCGCAAGAAATGGACCGTTAGGTGCGCAATGATAGAGAACCACAAAGGTTTTTTAATAGCTTTACGTACGTAAAAACGCTGATATTCTGTTAAGAGTGATCAGTTCGTAACACAGCTTACAAAATCAAACTTCGCTTAGGCGGGTTTTTTGATTAATGGAACTTCGGAACGGTTTATTATAGCCAATATCAGAATGAATTTGACAGGGTGTCTGCCAAAGTTCGTAACTAAATTTCTAATGGTTTGAATATATCCTCGATTAAATAATTCCTATTGATGATTCACTATAAAGAATTAAGAGTCTTATTATGGTGGGCCATCGCTTTCAACATAGATAGTTTAAGGCCACCACAAGTGATTTCAAGTTAATCGTGTATTTAAACGGTTTGTGCATATACGCCGTAATGCTCTATTAGCTAGTGGAATTCTATTTTCTAGAATTTTAGTAGCGGAACGACAGCACTTCTTGTGATTCAAAAGGCATAAACCAAAGACAGTAAAGGTAAGCAACGTAAAGCAAATAAGTAACAAAACAGTGATTTTAACTATAAAAAACTTCATTTTAGGTTGAATTATCCTGATATGTTATATTGTATCATATCAATGATATGAGAATAATCCCATCATGTATAGCTTTTACTGCTCTACTTTTTATAATTGTTACAAATCTAGTGTTACAGCAGCATTTTGTAACAAGAATAAAATGATCTCACTATGCATTGTTTAGGAGTTAGTATTTTTTCTATTAGAATCACATAAGTAACGATGAGTTATAGTTCTTGTTTGAAAGTGTTTAGTTTTTAAGTTGTATAATGGGATTCTAAAATTTTCCAGAATACGTTATAGATGAGAAAGATTATCCCAATTATTTTGATGCTAGTAATTTTTTTCTCTGGCATCAGCATGTGGTTTGTTATGCTTGCTCAAATGCCTAATTCACCTATCCAAATTTATTACAATAGCTCGAAGAGTAAGTTACTAAAAAGAGACTATGTTGGCTTACATCAAATAAGAAGAATAATAAGACATGTACAAGAAATAACTTAGATGTGATATTCTTGTGAATAATGTATCTAAATTTCCTAACGTTTTTTCATAATAATATATGTTTATTATCGTTATTCATTTCTGAGTATGAGCTTCCTTATGGAAGCTCTGGTCATGTATTGCTTTCAAATCTCAATCTAAAATTTGATTATCATCACGTGGTATGACAGTCAAACCAATTGTTGGAAGTGATCGCCCAGTTAAATGGGGTTCAATAACGATATTCCAAATTCCTTCATAGGGTACTTCGATTATTGCAGGAAAGTAGGAAAAAAAACCGCCATGGTAATTTGGCCAACTATCCTGGCTAAAGCGATCGTAGTACTTATCATTGATTAGCAGAACCTTAGCTGGTTCTGAACAGACAACTTTCACGTAGCTATTCGAGGTTAGATATAGTTGTTTATGCTTCATCCAATGGGACTCCATGTCCAAAAAAAATCCACTGCTCCGATTTGATGCAGTGGAAGACCTATCAATTAAAGTCTCAAGTTAAGGGAAACTAAGCGACACAAGGTCACATACCTATAAATAGGTATTTCTGTTTGTGCAACACTTAAAATATCAAATTTATTGGACTATTGATCTGCGTCATTAATGGATGTTGAATATTTGTAAAGTATTGTATTTAATTACAATATACTTTCTAAATATCATTGCTACTGCTTAGTTCATTGTCTTTATGCTGAATGTTCAAAGCTGCTTGCACTAACAAAAGAGTTGAGGTTTTTTCATAGATTAGTATTATTTAACAATTAAGTTGTAGTGGCTTTCTGAGTTGGTTTCTTCGTTGCTTGCTCTATCATCAGATTTCAGCATATTACTCAGCGATGAAGGGATAAGCTAGAGCGGGTTGTATGCTGTCCAATCGCATGATCATCTCCATGTAGCATCGGTAACAGGTGGGTATCTTTCAACAACTGGAGATAGCTAAGCTGAATGGGGCTCTCGGGTTAACCGTAATATCTAGGTGGTAGATTTAGCCACCCAGTAGCATTGTAAGCGAAATACATAATAGAAGATTTTTCTTAAAATTAACCTTACTTAACTAAAGTATATGCTTTGTTAATCTTTTCGATGTTAAATAATCATTACAAGGATTAACAGAGGATTTAGTATGTCAATTAAACTTCTTGAGACAACACCAAAACAAAATCGTCATTATTTTATAGCCTTAGCCATAGGGGTTATAACGGGGATCATTTCGGCATTTGTTAAGTCTGGAACGGAGGATATTCTTCCTCCTCGAACCCCCGATCGTATTGCTCCTCCTGTACAGATGCTGACTGATATGGGCATTGATTGGCACTCACTTGTTTATAGTTATTCTGATCAACTGGTGTATTGGGGTGGGAATTTTGTACATATTGTTTTTTCTATTGCCGCGACTGTTTTTTATTGCGTAGTTGCCGAAATATTTCCTAGAATTACGATGCTTCAGGGTATTGTTTTTGGTATTCTTTTTGCTGTTATCTGTCACGGGATTATGCTTCCAATACTTGGGCTATCACCAGCGGTTATTCATCTGCCTGCAGACGAAATCATATCAGAGGTCCTAGGAACCTGCTTATGGATATGGTCTGTTGAATTACTACGCATTGCGCTTAGAGAAAAAATGGTAAAAATCTAAGCCTAAGATTTAAACTTAGATAAGTAGTTTAGCTGGCCACAATCCTATGTGGCCTTTTTCGTATATAGCGGCCACTAAATAGACATCCATATAATGAGGTTTTCTATTTGAGGTAAGTTACAGATGCACACTCTTGATTATCTTTTCAATAGGCGCTGGAGTCGTTTTTGCTTCCACTGAATGATCCAATTTCGCAGTAAAAAAACGCGAATCCCCTTAACCACAATGAATGCCAACCATATGCCTACAGGCCATATAAACCAGAATGTGTTATGTGGAGTGACGAGATTTATAACGACTAACACACCGCAGACGATCAGCGCAGAAACAAGTGAACGGAAAAATTTTTGCTCTTCCTCAACTCGCTCTCTAGCAGCATTGATTTTGTCATCTGCAGCTTGGCTCGTTTCAGTCAACGGCTGAGATTCGTTTGCTAGCTCAGAAATATTAATTTCAAAAGCTGCCGCGAGGGCACTGAGTGTCTCTAAGCTTGCATTATCTCCATTTTCTAATCTCTGAATGGTTCTAACGCTTAATGCGCAGATTTCCGCTAACTGTTCTTGAGACCATCCGCGAGCAAGACGGAACCTTTTAATGCTGTTAGTCATTTTAGCCACCATGATTGTTTTAAACACATATCTAGTTTGACCAATGCTGTTCTTTTTAACACGACTGTGGCCTGACACTCACCTGACAATAACCCGAAAGCGCAGATTTAACGATTGGCTTTGTTGTTTGATCCTACCCACGTAATGTGGACACAGCTCTAAGCGAGGTTCTGGTTTTCAAATTGTTCCGGGCTGGGACCGCCACACTCGATATAACTAAACACCGTCGTCCGCATTATTTCCCAATTGGCAAAGCGTTCTCCGTGGATACATTCCACTTTCAGCGAATGAAAGAAGCTTTCCACATAGGCATTATCATTACAGCAACCTTTCGCGCTCATACTTCCCCGCAGATTGTGCCGTTTCAGCAGAGCCTAGTAATCCATTGTCCGCCACGGTCCGTGTGAACAATGACATTTTCCAGTCGTTTTCGCCTGCCTGCTTCGCCAGTTGCCGTTTGAGGCGGGCAATCTCAACGGACATATCCTGCTCACGTTCGGAAGAGGAATGTGCATTTTTCAGCTTGCTGCGCCAGGTATAAAGCTGTGATTCATAAAGACAGAGTTCACGGGCAATACGTTCCGCGAGTTTCAGGGCTTACTGGCGGAATTCAGGTGTGTGTTGCTTACGGGGCTTTTGCTGGTTGATACTGGTTTTGTCATGAATAACCTCTTACTTGAGAGTTTACTCACTTAGTCGCGTGTCCATTATTCGCGGGTAGGATCAATTTTAGGCACCTGTCGGTATGTGTATAAGCCGTGTTAATGATGATACGTTCGTCGCCAGAGAAATGGCGGTTATACAGGGATGATAAAACTCGCCGAGCGGAAGTAACACGATGCAGAAATAGTTGGAAGGGGCACAGCAACAGATTAAGGTGCTGTGCCACTAATGATAGCTCTTGCCGTTTCTTACTGAGCCTTTTTATTCGGCATCATCCTCAAGAGCGTGTTGTCTTTTTGTATGTAGTGGTGAAATAACGCCGCAGCGGCATGAAATGCTATTAAGAAATAGCCAGCATTGGCGAGTATTTCATGGATATCTTTTATTGTTGTTTTTACTCCGCCATCAGCTGTCACAAAAGGCGAAATGGTAAAACCTAGCAAGCTCCATGATTTGCCACCATAGGCCATTAAAGCAATGCCGAGCATGGGTAAAGCAAGGAAGATTGCATAGAGCGCAATATGCATGAGCTTAGCTGTGTACATTTGCCAACGTGGTGGTTGTGGAACAATATTCGGATCTTTGTATTTATGCTTCAGCCCCAAACGAAAGAACATAAGTAGCCATACGAACACACCTGCGTTGTAATGAGTTGCTCTCATAGCAAGATAGGCATTTGAATCCTTGGGGAACCAGCCACGCAGCTCCATAGCGGCATAAGTAACAGCAATTAAGACTAGTGTGAGCCAGTGGAGTCGTATTAGTAGCTTAGAGAATTTTGTCATTGTCATACCCTTTGAAGCTAAGAGTATAAAGTTTACAAGTTAAAACTTAACAATTCCTTAATAAGGTTGTGGTTATAGTTATGAGGTGTTGGCAGACGACTATCCAAATCACTTAGATCTACTGGGATTGATGAGGTACTACAGTAACTTAGCATCCTCACAATTAGAAATACCCGCAAATGACACTCGAGACATCGTCAAACACGTATTGTCATGTTTAGATAAGATTTGGCAGACGGCTAATCGGTATCAAAAGGCGGGATCATGCTTGGGGACTTTTGCGATAAAGGCGTGTCACAGCTTAATCTGTATGATGTGTTGGGGCCAAAGCCAAAGAGTGAGGCGCTGATGAAGGTTCTCGATGAGATAAACAATAAGGGTAGGGGAAAGATTTTGTTTACAGGGCAAGGGATCATGAAGGACTGGCAAATGAAGCGAAACATGCTTTCGCCAGCGTACACAAAGCGGTTTTTAGAGTTGCCCATAGCGTTTGCTAAGTAAGCGCCCAGTTCTGCATCGGGATACAGAAAGGTGTTAGTCCGCTAAGAGCGAAGAGCGGACATTTTATTTAGATGATCTCCCTTTAGAAGAAAGAGAGACAAAATATCTAAACTAATAATTACTTTCGTGATGAATCTAGCGTTCGTAACAGTAATCTAACACCTCAGTGAAACTAATTTCTTCCTTAGAAAGTTTAGATTCAAGATCGTCAAGTTCATCAATCTGAGGTAGATCACTTCCAGATGAAATCGAGACGTAGAAATCCAGATTCAGTTCGCGGCCTGCTTTCGTGAGCTCTTTACCCAATTGAAGCAATATATAGTCACGTAAAGCTAACTGATTCCGTCTGAATCGGATAAGTTGATAGCATAGGAAAAAGTCCGAACGTTTATTCGAATCATAATTTCTAGCATTCCACCCAGTTTTCCGCGTTGCACTATACAATGTTCGTTCTTGTATATTTTTCCAAATATGAAAATCAAAGTGCTTTTTTGGATAAGGATTTTCGTGCGTTACTTGAGCAAAAAATTTAGTACTATCGAATTGGTGCTTATCTAAAACAGCTAAAATCCGATTCTGTTTAGACAGCATTATCCTCAAAGATCTGGGCATTTCAAAACACATCAATTTGGTTTTATCCAAGATTCTTAACTCCCTAGGGAGCATCTCATTTTCTCTGTCTATATGACTTTCGATCCTTTTTGGCACAAACTGAAAAAAGGCAGAAAAAAATCGAAATAACCCATTAGGGTTTAAAGATCTGATAAAGACTTTATCTTGTTCGCAAATGTTGTGAACGAAGTAGTGTGTCCTTCCAAACCATACTAACGATTGAGCTATTTCCTCTATCAGTTCCCGTATTGTGTCATCGACTGAATGTTGCCTATTCCTAGTGTGTACATTTCCAAGCAGTTTTTGTGTAAGCCCCTCATCGTTAGATTCAATATTAAACATATTGTTAACTTGTCGTCTTGCTGAGTGAAAAACTCTAGGAAAATCCTCATTAAACATCCCTTGGTAGAAACCTGATCGCTCATATTTAGGCTTTATTAAAAGCCTTTCAATAAAACTCAGATAGTCATAATCAAGATGATAGCAGTAAAAAGGGGCGCCCTTTAAAATCTTCATTATAATCCCCCTTCATATTTCACATCTAGACTGCGGGCAAGAGAAGTAACATGATAGTCAATCTTGAAATCAATTGGATTCAGTTGTGGAAGAATCTCGAGTGCGCAAAATAGGTGAGAAGCATCAGAATGGGAACTAAGAAACTCTCTTACAACCTTGTTTTTGTGGTGTACCCCTCTACTCCTTCCCATTTGGTCACTGAAACCATCATGTCTTGCACGATGTTCAAATGTCATTTTCCACTTGTTGCGGATCATATCTCTTGGGGAGGCACGGAAGCTGAAATTGTACGGATTTGAAAGAATCATCATCCTTTTGAAATATTGTTGTTTATCGGGAATACGTTCGATTAATGCTCTGAAACTATTAAGTACCGCCTCAGACAATTTTTCGTTATCAAAATAAGCACTGTATAGAATAGCGAAACCTAAAACAGACATCAGGTCATTGATAACGGATGAACGAAGGTGTAACCGAAACTCATCATTAACATCAAGTTTTGGATCCACAAATTTGGTTTCTGATGCTTGCAGAGATAAGGACATGAACATAGGGAAAACCTTGCTAAGCTTGTTTTCATCATTCTGTTCCAGTGCTTGGATACATGCTTCAGCTAATTCAAAATATATTTGTCCAAAATGATCTGGCAATTCTTCATTTTGTTCTTGATCTAGGATATGCCTAACAATATCACTCCGACCTAGAAAGGCTACTGCTTCATTCTGCGTAGAGGTTAGCCTTCCTAGTATATCAGCAATGTTAATCTCTGGTTGAGCATACTGTTTTTCAGGGTAGTGCTCGAACTCTCTATATCTATCCAAGAGCAAAGAGATATCTTCAAACCAACGGGGCAGTTTCCAATGATTATGTAGGCTTCCAAGAATAACTTGTGTTGCAGCTTCTGGCATCTTCATTTTTATCATTGAACTAACAAAATCCGGAACCAAACTTGCGTGAAAATCACATATTTCTGGTAGTATTTTTGCGTATTTCTGTAGTAGTTTCTGAACTACTAACTGTTGAACATACCTTGGCTTGGATAAGCGCTGCCCTTCGATCTCTTTTTCGAATTCAATACGCTCAATGATAAAAGCCAGATCAATTTGCAAAAAAGCAGGAAGAGAAAGTAGAGATCTCTCTGTCCAAATATCTTTTTGAAAGAACTCTCTGAGTTCTTGCTCAAAAGTAATTATGCGGCGCAACGTTTCAAGGCAGAGATTACTACCTAACGCGGCCCACGTATCCGCAATTCCAACTCTCATAACTATTGCTTCATTGCTATCAAGGATATCCGATGAAGAAAAATATTCTTCGATAAGTACCTTCATTCTCCGAAGTTCACTCATACCTATATCGAAATGAAACTGTCGCGCATAAGTATACACTCGAGAGGAGAATCGGCTGATGAGATCCAATCCAAGCTTGAAATCGCCAACATTTAACGCTAATTCAATATGGCCTATCAATCTATTTATGATCTCACTCTCCAGCCAATCATAATTAACCTCTTCATCGGCCGTTAATTGGCTGCGGGTTTGCAATGCCATAGTCGTTGCACTGTCTCCGGCAAAAAACCATTGCTTGTGTTTTTGTCGCCTAGGATACCAGTAACTTTGATGGTTGATTTTGTGTTTCTGATTAAGATAATGCAAAAGTAATGCAGAGTAATCATCGTTTATAGCTGGTAGATTGTCACAAAGTCCTACTTTTTCTAACCCCATGCGATCGTCAATATAGTTTAGTTGCTCAAATGCTGAATGTGCGGATTTGGAGTGATGATTGGCTAAAGATATAGAATTTTTAGCATTTGATGCCCCCTCTATGTGGCGAGCAATTCTGGGGAGTATCTCGCTACGAGCTAACTGATTGAGATCAAAAAAATTAAATAATCTTTGACCTAATGGAAAAAGAGCCAACGAGCTTATAAGCGTTAATAGCGTTCCTGCCGCATAAATGAAAAGTCCGGGCTCAAATCCGAACAACTGTAAGGCTGTTGCACTGAGGCAAAATACGGCAGAAGTAACCATAACACGCGAATATACACTACCAACTTGTTCGGTAGTAAGTATCTGTATTATGTCTCGCCGAAGTCTCGTATATCCAGAACTAACAATGATACCAATTGTAGCGAAGTATATCGAAAAAATAGCTGTAAGCAGCTGTGCATATAGCCTCAGTTGGTCAATATTGAACTTTTTGTCGTCGGAGCTCAGAGGATGAAGAAAGTCCGTGTTGCTTCGAATATAATTCTCTAAAAAACCAAGAGCTAATAACAAAAAAACAACAAACAATAAACTTTTGATGCCAATTAATGTTATTGACATTAAGATGTAGGCACCATTACTAACCTTGGAAAGAGCCGTTTTATTTTTATATGAACTACGTTCAATTAAAAAAACAATTCTCATTAAATTAGTTCTAACTTTCCAGAACCATGTTTGAGAAATTAGCCAAACTTTTATTATCTTAGTCAAGAAACACCTCTTTCCAATCTCTTTGTGCAACTTAAGTTGTGTGCAGTGAAAGTTATAGAGATCAAGTATAACATGTTGTTACATACAGTTTTTTTAATGAATTTTTCGACAAAAATCACTTTAAGTCAAGTTGTAGAGTCAATTTCATCTGTAGTGAGATGTGGTATGAATTTGATCTAAGCATCGTCCGCTTCTGGCACAGGGCTGACCGTCAAGAAAGTGTGTTCAGGGATGCAGCATGCAAAACCTTTTGGGGGCTAGCCGAAAGGAAAGGGAAGCAGATGAGTAATATTGGCCATGTGCTACTTTTATTAAATTGATATTAAAAGATGATTTCTACCAGCCTATTGGTGATAAAAGTATTTATATATATGAAATACTTAAAAATTTAGAGTGATTTAAAAACTGCCGGCTGTAAGGCTGTACGAGCTCAAGTCTCGTCCCTAGTACCAAGAGAATTTACTCGAATAATCAAATCAATAAAGCAGTGGCGTGGCCGCCGAAAGGTGGTTTTTTTGTGTCTAAAATTCGCCTTGCCTGATCACTCCTAATATATTTTTATTGTGCTGTCGCACAATGATAAAAATGACGCTAGATCTTTGATACCACCAAATAACACCATCAGCTTTCATGACATGTATCAATCCACAATATTACCGGTGCGTTACGCTGGCTACTGCAAGCAATATTGTTCATGTGATTCATTGAGTTGGAGGTAGCGTGTTTATTGTTTCTTTATCGTACGTAAAACCCCTTGTCGACGTGGAAGCGTGTCTGAACGAACATCGACAGTTTTTAGATGCCTGTTATTCGAAAGGATATTTTATTGCATCAGGGCCGAAAGAGCCAAGAACGGGCGGAGTGATTCTGGCAAAGGGAATGACTCGAACTGAGTTAGAAACTCTGATCAAGGAGGATCCTTTTCATCGCGCAGGGGTTGCGCAGTATGAGATAACCGAGTTTATACCAGTCAAATACGCGCAGGGATTTGAGCGTTATATCTGATCATCAAGAGAGCTTTCTTAGAGCGAAGGCTCAATTTATTTGATCTGGCGTTATTTGATATAGGAATCCAGTACTTTTAACACAACGTCAAGATCTTCTTCGCGCTGTCCCTCGTTGTCCTGATGCACAATATGTTCAGTCAGGTGGCCTTTAATCACCTCGCGCATCAATCCATTCACCGCACCGCGAATAGCAGCAATCTGCTGTAATACGGCTGAGCATTCATGGGGTTCGTCGAGCATTTTATTGAGCGCTGCAACTTGCCCTTGAAGCTTGCTGGTTCTGGCTTTCAGCTTTTTTTTATCTCTAATCGTATGTGACACAGCAACACCTTCATAACATTCTTAAGTGCTCAATATAGCACTTCATTTATACTGGGGGGTAGTATTTGATACTGGGGGGGAGTATGCTTTTTTGCACCCGTAATAGTAAGAATTATTATCATGAACGATTTTACGTCACTGTTTCAGCAAGGTAATGCGTGGTTTTTTATCCCTAGCGCGATCCTTTTGGGGGCGTTACACGGATTAGAGCCTGGCCACTCAAAAACGATGATGGCTGCATTTATTATTGCCATTAAAGGTACGGTTCGGCAGGCTGTTATGCTCGGGCTCGCGGCAACGCTCTCTCATACCACTATTGTTTGGTTGATCGTATTTGGTGGGATGTATGTGAGCCAGAAGTTTACCGCGCAGTCCGTTGAACCTTGGCTTCAGTTGATATCAGCCATTATCATTCTATCCACCGCCGTTTGGATGTTTTGGCGAACGTGGAAAGGTGAAAAAAATTGGTTGGCAAATACAGAGTCTGGCGATCATCATGACCACGACCACGACCACGACCACGACCACGACCACGACCACGACCACGACCACGACCACGACCACGACCACGACCACGACCACGACCACGACCACGACCACGACCACGACCACGACCACGACCATCAATTTGATGGTTTGCTGCAAGGAAGCAAAGAGTACCAAGATGCTCACGCCTTGGCCCATGCCAATGATATCAAAAAGCGGTTTGCAAATAGCTCGGTGACTAATGGGCAAATTCTGCTATTTGGTCTGACGGGCGGGCTAATTCCATGTCCTGCGGCTATTACCGTACTTCTTATCTGTATCCAACTGAAAGCACTGACGCTGGGCGCCACGATGGTCGTCTGTTTCAGTATTGGCCTTGCACTGACATTAGTTGCCGTTGGTGTCGGCGCTGCAGTGGGCGTGAAACAAGTACAAAAGCGGTGGCATGGATTTAACTCGCTCGCACAAAAGGCGCCTTATTTATCGAGTGCTCTTATTGGCTTAGTTGGCGTGTATATGGCGATACATGGTTGGGTGGGGATCTTAAAATAACCCCCAGATATGCCACGCTGAAGATTGCCTCAAGTCTATTATTCTGATTAAGCCCTGATGAAAGTTAGGGCTATTTGCTGTAGGAAATATGCTCGTTGATATATCTCTGTCGTTCTCTGTTACAGGGGATAAGTTATTGTGCTGTATTAAAAAACCAATAACTGTGGAAAATTCCTAAATTTACTTTATTGATATTTTATAGTAGTTTGCAGCTAGATATATAGCGGGTAATCGAGACACTGCTATGTGTAGCTCACATCTTTTCCTCCAAATTATTCATCCCTGTTGCAGCGGCTGCGAGTAGACACGTTGTGCAACCAGCAAAGAGTTGGTGGTAATCAGGGGGAGCGCTGCATTGTGCCCGCCATCTGGCGGTTTTTTTATACCTAAGATTTGCCGAATCTAAAAATTTTATCTGTTGAGTGAGCAAAACGCATAAGAACCGCCTATAGATCAACGATACGCCCACGTCACCTGCTCAGTTACGGCTCTGCACCACTTTGAAATCACTTTGGGGTTTTTAATGGATTGGATGGTTGATGCATTTACCACATATCTTTATGGCATAAAGATTATTGCGATAACCTTAGCAATACTGATGCTTATCAGCGGTGTTGATGATCTTTTTATCGACGTTGTTTACTGGTCCAGACGTATTTGGCGAAGCTTAACGACCTACAAAAAGCATAAGCATCTCAGCCACAAAGAACTCTATAAGCCTGACGAAAAACCGCTGGCGATCATGGTCCCCGCGTGGAACGAGACCGGCGTAATAGGCAATATGGCAGAGCTAGCCGCTACAACGCTGGATTATGAGAACTACCATATTTTTGTCGGCACCTATCCAAATGACCCTGACACCCAGCGCGATGTCGACGAAGTTTGCGCCCGTTTTCCCAATATTCATAAAGTTGTCTGTGCAAGGCCAGGCCCAACCAGCAAAGCCGACTGCCTGAACAACGTACTCGATGCAATCCTTCAGTTTGAGCAGAGTGCCAATTTTAAGTTTTCAGGATTTATTCTGCATGATGCTGAAGATGTTATTTCGCCGATGGAGCTAAGGTTGTTCAACTATCTGGTTGAACGCAAAGATTTGATTCAAATCCCTGTTTACCCCTTCGAACGCCCTTGGACCAGTTTTACTAGCCTGACCTATCTGGATGAATTTGCCGAACAGCACGGCAAAGATGTGCCTGTGCGTGAAGTTATCGCCGGGCAGGTGCCGAGCGCTGGCGTTGGAACCTGTTTTAGCCGTCGTGCGGTAATGGCGTTGTTAGCCGATGGTGATGGTATTGCTTTTGATGTGCAGAGTTTGACCGAGGACTATGACATCGGCTTTCGTTTAAAAGAGAAGGGGATGAAGGAGATTTTTGTTCGCTTCCCTGTTTTACCTGACGGGGTTAAGCCGCATTCGACGCCTTTCGGCCAGCGCGCCAGATCGGCAAATGTTATCTGCGTGCGTGAATATTTCCCCGACACATACTCAACGGCAGTCAGGCAAAAATCACGTTGGATTATCGGTATCGTTTTTCAAGGGTTCAAAACGCATCATTGGAGCAGCAGCCCGATGATGAATTACTTCCTGTGGCGCGATAGAAAAGGGGCAATTAATAACTTCCTCAGCTTCTTCGCCATGTTGGTGATGATTCAGCTGACCCTGCTGGCGCTTTATCAACGATTTTGGCCTGATGCGTGGCATTTTTTGTCGATTTTCACCGGCGACGTATGGCTGTACACCCTGCTGTGGATCAACTTTGGCCTGATGGTAAACCGCATGTTCCAACGAGTTGTTTTCGTGACGGTTTATTATGGGCTGCGCCAAGGCTTGATGTCGATTCTGCGGCTGTTCTGGGGCAACTTGATCAACTTCATGGCGAACTGGCGTGCATTAAGACAGGTCATTCAGCATGGCGATCCGCGCCGAGTGGCTTGGGATAAAACAACCCATGACTTCCCCAGCGTGGGGCAAAACCGTGCGTTGCGTCTGTTAGGTTCGATTCTAATTGAGCAGGGTGCTGTTACGCAGGAACAGCTTGAAGACGCGTTGGTCAACCGTATTCCCGGTTTAAAACTGGGTAATACGTTGGTACATCGCGGCATCATCACGCCAATGCAGTTGGCTCAAGCTTTAGCTGTCCAAAATGATGTTACGGCGGAGTCTATCGATGAGCGCAAAATTGATCCGGCCTTGATCGCAAAAGTGCCAGCCTCTGTGGCTTTGCACTATGCGGCGCTACCGATACGCGAAGAAAACGGGAAAATGATCTTCGCCAGCGAAAGTGCCATAGATCCTGTTTCGCTGGCGGCGCTGGCGCGTAAAGTCGGCAAGCGGGTTAGCTACGTTATTGCGCCAAGTGGGCAGGTGGTGGTGGGGCTGCGCCATTGGTATGCCCGTCTGCGAGGCAAAGACCATTACGCCATGCTTGAAAGAGCGGTGGCTGAGAAGTGGTTAACTCAGGAACAGAGCGAGTCAATTTGGGCGAGCTTTGTTTCGCGCCAATTGTTGTTTGCGGAAATCTTGGCATCGCTAGGGAGCATCGATGGCGCTTCGCTTAAGGCACTGTTGCTTCGACACGA